>Ga0190307_1000012_pt1 | contig 70362 bp, 61 predicted proteins | sample 48700745_MG_FD_161653 | JGI IMG/M metagenome (GOLD analysis project Ga0190307, IMG submission 161653) | Hydrothermal vent sediment bacterial communities from Southern Trench, Guaymas Basin, Mexico - 4870-07-4-5_MG | ecosystem: Environmental > Aquatic > Marine > Hydrothermal vents > Sediment ... | reverse complement strand
TGTCTTCAGGCTAAGGATAGATAAAAAATGAGTGGAGAGATTTATAATAAAACGAAAAATATTCTTAAATTATATTAAAATTTTAAATGGGGATACATAATGCTGGAGAGAAAAGAAGGATCAAGGTCTATTGATACATACATTGGTGAGCTTCGTAAATTGTATGATAAAGTACTTAAAGAAACATATCGAAAATCAGTAAGAGAAACTAGAATTTTATTTGAAATACTAAATAACTGGATTGATGCCTCCATCCTATTCAAAGAATATAAGTTAGAGGAAGTTATCCACAACATTTCAGGGATTGTTTTCATATACTTATGGAGAGCTGGGAATTGGATTCTTTATGAAATTTTAACAGGGCATTACTTTGAGGCATTTAGAGATATCAGGTTTTTATTTGAAGGTAGTCTTTTAGCAGTCCATTATAATTACTTTATTGATAAGAAAATTTACGAAAAGCGGGGTAGCCTAGCTAAATTAAGTTTAAAGGCTGAAATTGTAGAGTTACTTGAGAAAATGAGGGAGGAGGTTAGGCAGCTATATAAGGAGAAGAAGTTGGAGGACATCAAATCTCTAGTTAGAAAAAAGGTAGAGAAGTTTATTGCTGATTTAAATCTAGCTGAGGATAAGAAGAAAAAGTATGTTGAACTTTATTATGAAATCCTGATGCAGCCAGAACTTTATTGGAGTGTAGGTAAAATAATTCACGAATATTCTAAAATATGGAATTTAGACAAGAAAAATGAAAGTAGTCTTAAAGCTACTTGGGGGAAACTTTCACTCTATACGCATTTCTCAAGAGAATTCTTTAACCTCGCATTAAATAGGCCGCAGGAAATTTGGATCGAACATTATAATAAAAATCTTCTAAAAAAGTGTTGTAAACTTTATATCACCACAGTAGACTTATTCATCTCAACTCTAGCTGTGGCATATCCTAAATTAAAAGATTCATTAAGGAATATTGTGAAGTGGTGGGAAGAAAATTTAGATATAGAATTAAGCATATTAAAAACCATTTTAGAGAAAGTTATTTGTAAAAATGTATTCGCTTAATTATTCAATTGATATATCCTTGGATTTTCGGATAAGATTTTCACTCACCATTTTTCATTTCTACATATTTATCGAAGGCCTTACAGAAAGCTAATACTTTTTCCTTATCTGCAAAAGCTTTTCTTCCTCTGAATCCCATTCCTTTAACTACTTTTTCGGTGAGAAAATAGTAATGATAATCGCTTTTTATTTCAGCATCCAATCTCCCATATATTGAACGTCAGGACCCCTCTTTTACTACCATATAGATTATGAAATATTCCCCGGCAACATATTTTAGAACTTAACAACATTTAACTCAATATTTACTTTAACGCACCTAGATACAATACTTTATTTAATCTCAGCCCCTAAACTTAAATTTTCATCTTTAGAAAGACAAAATTATGCTGTAGCGAGGATTCTAATCTTTCTAGCAAAAAATCTGAAATATTGTTTTTATAAAGCAAGTTATTTTTTCAAATAAGAACATATATTTTTCCAATAAAAAGGACGATAAACCTATAAACCTAGGGTAACCATGTAAATACTCCAAGATAAACTTAAAAGCAGAATATGTTGTAAATCATAATCTGGCTTGGTAAACATCAATAGAACAATAAAACTAGGAAGAAGAAAAATCGTTGGAACCGATAAATAAAAGGCTAACTTACGAGAAATCTCAATATATCCTGGAATATTCCTAATCCATGTTTCCCAACTAAGTATGTCATTATCTCCACAAATTTCTCTAAGTTTAGGAGCAATAATATTCATAATATAACAACCAATACGAGCAATTGAAAAATCATGCTCGAGAAAAAGCAATCCAGATATACTAGAAAACCAGGGAATAATCATCAAAAGCTCAAAGCTATACAGATATTGAGAATAAACAATACTAAGGACGGACGACAATCCGATAATATTGATAGTTAACAGCGTATATTGAGCCTTAGTTCTATATTCGATCTCATTTCTCAAAACTTTAAATTCGGTCAGTTGTATCTCAAACGATTTTTCCTTATCCAAAAAATCACCAAATGAAACATATTTCTCTAATTATAAAAGTAAAAAATTCTCAGATATTTTTTCGCTCTTGGTTCTAAGCTATATAATATATCACTTCCATTTAACTAGTGACATGTCGCTAAAAAGAATTGGCATAGAACCTTAAGAGCGCTGTAGTGAAGACTTTGCTCGAGAACAACTTTTGTCCAAGCAAACGAAGTGCTTGCCAGGTCGTTGAATTGCCTGCTGTACACTTTGCAACGATAACGTTGAACATATGGTCTGTTAAGAGTTTGCTATAGCATATTACGGTTATTAAGCCACAATATGAGCATTCTATGCTCTTTTGTCATTTATGTTAGCGTATGAGTTCAACTATTTGGCTATCTGTTAAGATTAGCTTTTAGCTTAGCCGGTCTCATATATTTATAAGTGTAAACTACTATAAATATAGAGGACTAAGAACATTATTAAAAATATTATCATAAATCATAAAATGATAAATGTAGAGAATTCTTAAAGATAAGTTAATTATTATTTGACGCTTTTGAATCTAGTTGGTAGCTATTAAGACAATAGGGTCTTTGTTTAAGATTGATATATGTATTGCTGTGAAGCTCTTAAGTATATTTTTCAATACTGGTCGATAATTTAGAGATAATAGATGAAATTTTATTGATAGCTTTATATACAATATAAATTGTGTGTAAATATTAGATGCAATGCTATAAATAGACTATTACATCTAGGCTTAATTATAATAACTGGTGATTAGATGAAGAAAATAAATTTAGATATTTCAGTCGATTTAAAGCAAGGTATTTTGGATGGATATGCTTATATTGAGTTGAAGGAGCCTGCCAAATATTTCATTTTAAATAAAGGGTTAGAAGTAAAATATTGTAATATAGAGTTTTCTCAAAAAATAGTGGAACTGACTGATTTTGAGAAACGTAAAGTTAATTTTATTAAATTAGAGAAACCTGCAGAAAATGTTGAAGTAAAATATTCAGGTACTTTAGGGAGCTATGAGGATGTATTTCCATATCTGAAGGATAAGATAAATGAAGAATATACTCTTCTAAGGACAGATACATATTTTTATCCGATATTTGCTAGACCGATTTCCAAAGATATTATAAATGTTATAATTAAATCAAATTTTGATGCTGAGATAATTGTTTCCGGGATACCTAGTGGATATAGTGTTGCATTTGGAGGGGAGATTAGGGGAAATAATCTTAGAATATCCAATACTTGGCGATTAGATATTGCTATAGCAAAATTTTCTTTGGTGAGTCACAAAAATTTTAGAATATTTGTTTTAAAGAGGAATGAAAAATATGCTAGAAAAACTTTGAAGCTTATATGGGATGCATTTAAATTTTGTTGTAAAATGTTTGGAGAAAAATCTGTTAGATATACGGTAATAGAGATTCCTGATGGCTATGGGGGTCAGGCAGGTATAGGTTATTCTTTAGTTGAGAGCAAATGGTTTAAAAGTTCTATTCCTTATGGAATCTATCATGAGCTAGCCCATTTCTGGAATCCTAAGGCTGAGGGAGAAGTTCAGAGAACTAGATTTTTTGATGAAGCATTTGCAAATTATATAACAGCACTCATAGTGAAGGAACTTTATGGAGAAGAGGAATTTAAAAATGTTTTAGAAAAATTTAGAAAAACTTTTTGGCAGTTAGTAGAAAAATATCCTAAAGGAAAAGATATACCGCTAGTAGAGTATGGTAAATACGAGCTTGGAATATTCTCCTATACAAAGGGAGCTTTAATACTATATGAACTTCATAAACTTCTTGGAGAAAAATTCTATGACCTTATAAGGGAAAGCTGTAGGAGATTCGGAAATAAACCTATAGACTTTAAAAGTTTTGAAGTCTTAGCTGAGGAAATTAGCGGAAAATCTTTAAACAAATTTTTTAACGAAAAAATTTATGGAATCTGGAATCCTTCAAGATAGTCAAGTAGCAATTATCATTATTGATTTATTTTACTTTTGAGATAGCAAATACCTAATTTAAATATATTTTAAGGATATTAGAAATAATCTCTTCCTCTCTTTAACCATTAACTGGTAAGTTTAACTATATAGAGAAATCAAACTGTCAATTAAATAATTATCGAGTAACTCTGACTTCTCAGTAAAATTTATATTGTAGTACGTAGTACATAGTACATATGAGCATTGTAAAGGTTACTAGAAAATATCAGATTACTATACCGAGGGATATAAGAAATAAACTGAAGATTTCTATCGGCGATTTCTTAAAGGTTAGACTTGAGAAAAATTATATAATAGTAGAGCCTTTAAAGCCATTGATCGAAGATCCAGTAGAATATTTGTCGAATTTAACTAGTAAACCTATAAATATAGATGCTGTAAAGCTTGTTGAGGAATCATGGAATGAAGATTAAAGCATATATTGATACAAATATTTACATATATGTGGCATTGAGAAATACATCATATTATAGTAAGTGTAAGAGAATTCTTAGAGATATGATTAACCGTAGATTCGAGGCCTTTGGATCTAATCTAATAGCTATCGAAATTTTAGGATCTTTATCTAAGATTAATACACATATTGCACATGGAGCTCTTAAAGCATATCTTTCAATGCCTATTAGAAATCTAGACATTACGAATAAAGTTTTGCTAATGGCATCATATATAAATGAATGTGTAAATGTTAGATATGATGCAATACATGCTGCATTGATGTTTGAGAATAATATTTGCAATATAATTACAAATGATGTAGATAATTGGAGAAAGATTAAGGAAAATATTGGTCAAATAAAATCTTTGCTTGAAGAAAATAAAATTATGATAGATATAGAGGATTTAGATATAATTACACCATATAGTTACCTAGACTATGTTAATCTTTAGCTAGATGTAAATTTTAGGAACATTTATTCTAATATTTCATATAGTATTCTTCCTTCACTGTCTCTTGGAGGTGGAATCCCCATTAAGTATGATATAGTGGGAGCAATATCAGTTAATCTGATAGGCTTCTTCAGCCTTTCCCCTTTCTTAATTCTTGGACCCTTTATGATAAAAACTGAACTGTTAGAAAAATTCTCAACCCTCTCATTGGGTAAATAGTATCCATGTATCCCCGTAACCCTTGACTGATTTAAGACCAACCAATCTTTACCCATATGTCTATCTGAAGCCATATATGTCAATATATCTTCTATCGAACCACACCATATTGTATATGGTGGTCTTAGAAAATAGACAACATCACCGGTTCGTTCATCTCCTAGACCAATGTTTTGAGACTCCTCTCGAGTCATAACCATCGTCATTATTCTTTCCCCGGTTTCCGGATCTCTTAGATCTTGAAGTATTTCAATTATCTGTTCCCTCATATCCTCATACTCATTTCTTTCAACGATTCCCTGAGGGTCACGATTTTTTAAGTTAATCCACACCATCAATGGCTCAACCCATGGAAAAGCCTTAGTTTTACTCCAATCAACCACATATTTTCCAGCAGAAAATTTGTAGTGGAGTAATCTTTCCCTAATAAATACTCTACGTATATTTAGTGTCCTCCAGCCCGGTACACAAGCATGATCGGATACAACTATTATTAATGTTTCCGGAGTTGTACATGAATTAATTAGAAAGCCTATAAATTCGTCAATTATCTTATAGGCTTCGATGAAAAACTTCCATGCAAAATCTGCTTTCTCCTCATTATAGAATGGGAATTTTTTATAGAGAAAGCCTAGGAATCTATGATTCACTTCATCCATTATATGATAATGTAGATAGCATAGATGCCAACCAACTCTTTTTCTAAAATAGTTAACCATTCTAGCAGTTCTATATGCCTCTAATCTCTGTTTAATTAGAAAAACTGCTTCTTCACCAAACATATCGTAGTCGAGCTTTTTATCCGATTTCATTAATCCTACTTCATCTAAAAGATAGGTCTCTTTTACAACGTCCTCTTCCATTCCACTTGGATCAATCCAACCCTCAACTGTAAATATTTCGCTTCGAAAAACTCTTAATTCGTTCTCTGAAATTTTAACTGGCTTTAATTTAAAGATACATTTAACCCTCTTAGTTTCTTCCGAAAATCTATATCTTACATTTAAAGAAACTTTTATCCAATCACTCCATTCCCCCTCCTCAACCATTTCTAAACCATCTTTTCTAGGAATCCCGAGTCTATAACCATTATTTTTAACTACATATATTTTCATAGAACTGGGGTTCTTTATAAGACCACCTTGAAGTATAAGATTATATTTTATGCTTTCTCCATTCTTCTTAGATAAATCCTTGATGACATATTCATGGGGGTCTGCTACAATTCTGGGGACAGATTCAGGCATATGCCATGTATGGAGACATACATAGCCTTTCTTTAAATGACTCGGCCAACCGGCTGGATAATTTAGTATTAGTGAAGATATATTATATCGATCTGCAACAGTCCAAATATATTCGGCCTTACAATATCTGGTTAACTGGCCTCTAGACCTAAATTTCTGTCCAACCTCATAATGTTCACCGGGTATATGAATATAGAAGCTTGTAACACCATGAGTCGCTGTAGAAGCTCCAGTGGCTATAGTCGTCCAATTAGTCGGTGTATCAGTTGGAGGACATGGCAAAGCTTCACCAAACACACCTTCATTAATCAAGCTTTCTATGTTGGGTAATAAGCCCTCATTAACAAAATAATCGATAAAATAGTACATGGCACCATCAAGGCCAATCAATAATACATCCTTAACCCCATCATTCATTAAATCCCCTAATACTAACCACTATTGTAGACTTAAATACTTTACAATCATTATATTATATGAGAGAACGTCCAAAGTGCTTAGGAGAATTCGTTTATATTAATTTATACATTTAAAGTTTGGGAAAAGTTAATCTCAATTAAAATAGTTGATTTTGGGATTAAGCCTCAGAAAGGTAGGAATGAAAATATAGCTTGCGAATTGGAATTATTATTGAAAAGAGAATTACTAAAATTTGTAAATAGATTTAATAACTATTATTTGTTGCAGCTTTCTATTATGAGTATAATGATATAGACAACCCATCCGAAGCATTAAATTATATATGTAACATTTCGAGAAGAATGGTTTCAAGAATCTTCATACATTAATTGTGGCCGAATACTCCCTTATTCTGTAAAGTATCTTAATAATGTGATAAAGTTATGAGAAAGGCAAGAAAACTTTTGGTTGTTTACCCGGCCATCCTTTCCAAGAACATACAAAATTATGAAAAACTCTCAACGAAAGCAAAGCTTTTATAAGTCATACCTAATCTAGCATTTATGCAAAGCTTAAACTATCAAAAATCTATAGATGTTGATTTTGATAAAGTAGATTTCCATCTACATACGATGGAAAACCCTCTTTATGAAAACATACCACTATACGATCTAGTTAAAGAGTGTGAGAGAAGAGGACTAAAGTATGTATGTATTGTAGATCATTGGAAAGAAAATACAGACCTTAATATATTTTTAAAGGAAAGAGAATTATTGGAGCAGATTGATTCGAGCATAAAAGTATATCTATCTGCTGAAGTAGAGATACTTGACGAGCAAGCTAATAGTCCAGTAAATTTGGAAGATCATAAGGATGTCATCAAAAAGTTAGACTTTCTTTCTGCAGCTCCTCATCTAGGAGAATTTTTACCCAACATTAGAAGGAGGGAACTTCCAAGGAGTAGAGATAAATTTATAGAATACGTTCAAGAGAAGCTTTTGAACATAGCAAAGAGCAAACTTTTTAAAATGATACTTCATCCTACAGATTATGGTCTCGGCGATTGTGTTCGCTTTGGATTATGTAAACACCATTCTATGGATAATGTACCAGAAGAATATATGGATGAATTTGTGAAGAATGTAGTGCATTATGGTAAGGTTATACAAATTAATGAACCTACAGCATCGAATCCACCTAAAGGTTATGAGATTTTCATAAGGAAAATGATTGAAGGAAAAGTTAAGCTCACAGTAGGGTCTGATACGCATTATTTAGAGGATTGCATACGTGGAAAGTATAGGAGTTGGCCCGGGAAAACAAGGAATGCTATTAAAATAATAAGAAAGTGTGGTGGCGATAAAAGTCTTCTATGGATACCATAGAATATTCCTAAAAAAGCGAATTATCAAACTAAAGCTTAACAAAAAGCGAGTATAATGGTAATAATCCATAAACAAACTTATTTGGAAGTGTATGTATATGAGGGTAAAAAAGATATTGATTATAGGTTTAGATGGTGCTGATCCAAGACTTGTAGAAAAATGGGTTGGTGAGAGAAGACTGCCCACTATGAAGATGATAATGAGAGAGGGAACAAGCGGTGAGCTGATTTCAACCTTCCCATCTGTAACAATTCCAGCTTGGCCATGTTTTGCTACAGGTACAACCTCCACTAAGAATGGGGTTTTCGGTTTCTGGCAAAGTAGAGAGGAAATGAAGAACATAAAATGCAAGCCCTTTTGGGAGATAATGGGGGAAGCTGGAAGAAAAGTTGGAGTCATGAATGTTCCCTGCACTTATCCTCCCAAGGAAGTTAACGGTTTCATGATAACGGGACTAATAATATTTAATTAATATAGGCGAACCTACTCCAACATTTTAAATGGTCTCCCCGGAATAAAAAGTATTACATTTAGATGAATTCATCTAGTTTGATGATCATTTTAAAAAATTTGATCCAACTTCCTTCTCCTTTAATACAGTTTGCAAGATATGGTTGAGTCCCTATGTATATTGCTTTCCCACTACCTCTATTCTTTAAAATAACTGCCGGTGTGTTGTTCGACCATAAGCCGAGTATTTTAATTGAATTATCTATTTTAAGTATCATTCGTCGCTCCCAAAATCCCTTAACATTTTTTAGCCTAAATATTTCAAAAGATATTGAATCATCTCTCCAAAAGACTTTTTCTTCAATAACCCCAAAAATCTTTTTTCTCCATATATCTAGATCTTCAAGCTTTTCGTTGAACCATAGATCATTACAACAGGCTATAAGTAGACCACCTTTCTCAACATATTCCTTTAAAATATTTAATGTGGAGATTTTTAAAATAGGCGTATAGCCGAGAAATATATGACTATATTTTTCCAGTATTTCAGGATTTCTCTCAACATTTTTCTCTGTAATAAAATCTATTCTTATTCCAGCATCTCTACTTAAGGTAATATATGTATAGATTAATGGAAGATAACCATAGGAAAGGATGGAATTATAGGACACAAGTATTGCTTTATCACTGCTATATTTTTCTCCCCTTATTTCATTAACCCTTTTACACATTTCAAGCATTTTTCTCCATCGTTCAGGACATCCATATTTAGTATATTTTGTATCTATTTTAACCCAGAGACCCATCATGAAATCATGTTCAGCTGCATACCAACCTATAGAATCAGAACCACAGTTTACAGCATCCATCGTCCACGACTCTATTTGCTCTAATGTTGGAGCATACCCAAGCATAATTTTATGTCCTTGAAGAATAGTCCATATAGGCTTATTTGTTAAACACCGTAGAAAACTTGTTTCAAATGCTACAATATTATCTAGTACTCTGGGATATTGATGCCATCCTGGATAAACATCATGAGCAACTATATCAACTGCATTAATTACACCATATATGTCAACTGGATTGTCTATTGAGGGGAAGATAGCCGGTATATGTAAAACTACAATAGACTTTATGTCTGGATAAAATTTTTTATACTTAGAGATAACAGTTTTCAAATAATCTATATATTTTTCTCCAATCCATTCACAAAACTTTTTAGCTGTTTCATAATTCCATCGACCTTTCACTCTACCCCTTTCAGGAAGCCTATATCCAGTCTCCTCTTCAAATAAATCATTATATTCATCTCTAATACGATCAATCGAGAACTCCCATGTATAGTATGGTTCATCATCAATATAAATTCCATATATTCCTTCTATATCCTTAATTTTTTTAAGTGCATTAATAATTATATATGCATGTTTCTCCGCAACCTCTTTATCAATAAATAGTTTATGCTTTCTACCACGCCAACCATAAATGATACATTTAATACCGTATTTCCTATAGGCCATCTCAATAAACTCTCTGGCTTCCTCAGCTATTTCATCGTTCTCATATATATCGGGTAAAGTGTATTTAGAGCCTGCCATAACAATATAGCCTATACCATATTTATTAAGTTCCTCTAAAGCTTTTTCAAGTTTCTCAAAATCCCAGTCTCTAAAAAATATGAATGATTCTATTCCTCTCCCCATGAATCAAATTAATTATAAAGACTTACTAAAAAATATTATGAACTAGAAAAATTAGTGAAATATTATTAGGATTAAATAGTTATATTTTTCCATATATTTTATCCAAAGCATTTTCTTTACATTAATTTCATTAACCAGCTCTATCTAGCTTTTTGTATTAAGAAATAATATTGATTTATAATTTAACCCCATAAAATCGAAAAAAATTATTATTTTAAAAAATGTTGTTTTGTATCCGCAAAACAACAAAAAACGGGTAAATATATGATTATTAAAATCCTATTTATTTCGATTTTTGACGAAAACTGCCTCAATTTTGAAAATTCCTGGATAAAATCACCCAGGACAATCATATGTATAGAAAAAACTAAAAAAATAAAAATTTAATATATAAGACCTATATGAAATATACCGATTTAAGTACTTTCAATAAAATATAAGAATATTGTTAATCGTTTGACCCTTCTCTAATAAATTTACCCTTCTTCTTACTATTTACTTTTACAAAAATAGCCAAAAGATATACATCATAAATATTGTAAAGGATGATAGAGGTTAAGGAAAATAGAATAGGAAATAGGTTTAAAAGTTTTCTCCACGAAAGTTAATGTACGATTAAGAGAGATAATAAGATTCAACCAAAAATGTATTGCTTCTACTCCAAAGAATTTTCTAGATCACCTAAATCCATGAAAATACTATCTACTAGTGTTACCATTAGATATGCTTAATAGTATATATCCTCCATATCGATACAAATAATGTAGAAAAAGCGCTTTTAGTTTCTTATTCTTCCTTCGCCGTTCAACCGAAGAGTTAACTATACTTTATGATTGTGAAATATAGCCAGCGATTACCAAAATTTTTAAACTTGTACAAACTACTTACTATATGAGTAGGGTAATAATATGAATAAGGGGGCAATTATTTATTTAATCTTACTTCTAACCATAATTTTCGATCAACCTCATCAAATATCCTTTGCAACAAATGGTTTTGATATAGTAATTCTTTCGGTCCCACATTACTATCAAGTAAAATGGTATTTTTGCGGCCCTGCATCTGTTCAAATGGTCTTGCATTATATTAGTGGCGTGAAGATTAATCAATATGTTTTGGCTAATGAAATGCATACAAGTTCGTCCAGTGGTGGAACATATACAAACTACATGCCTAAACCGTTTAGATTAAGAGGATATAGTACCATAGAGATAAAACCAATGAACGTGGATAAACTAAAATATTATTTAAGCAGAAATAGACCAGTAATTATACTTATTTGGTTTGATACTAGAAAGAAAAGCCAGCATTATGTTGTAGTTATTGGATATGATAATGATGGAATATATATTCATGATCCATGGCCTGAGAAATGGGGTAAGGCTAAAGATAGAAATCTGGGTTCATTTGTACATATAAGCTATTCTATGCTACTTAAATTATGGAATTGTAGTTATCCATTCTGGGGTTTAGTTGTAGATAAAATGCTTCCCACAATATCTTTTTCCTTTGATAGTCCTATTGATACTGATATAAAGATAAATGTTGAGACAAGTCTCACAAAATTTCAGTGTAAAGTTAGAAGAAAAAGTATGCTACTTATAGGTTCTAGGCCTGGAACTCATAGAATTATTATTGATAAATACATTGATATAGGTGATAAAAGTAGACTCAGATTTATAAAATGGTCTGATGGAGATAAGAAAAATGTAAAGACAATTAATCTTAAAGATGATTATAGCAGCATCGTTCTAAAAGCTACATATTTTCTCCAATACTATCTAACAGTCCTTTCAGATTATGGAGATGTTTATGGGAACGGATGGTATGATAATGGCAGTACGGTAGAAGTAGGCGTTTCTAAACCAATAATATCCTTATCTAAAGACTGCAGACTTATTTTAAAGGGATGGAGTGTAAATAATAGTTTTATAGAAAAAAGTGGCTCCATTATCCTTCAAATATCCTCCCCAGTTACTGTAAAAGCTATATGGAAAAAACAATACTATGTACGTATAGATAGTGTATACGAAGTATATGGAGAAGGATGGTATGAAGAAGGAGAAAACATAAAGATCAGAGTATTAAATTCCCCCATTTATATATCTAATGATACTAGAGTTAAATTTGATGCGTGGATTATTGATAATCAAGTTGTTTCAAGGAGTCTTGAATACCAGTTTAATGTAAATAGGCCTATTAATATTATTGCAAAATGGAGTAAAGAATACTATATAAATATTATTAGTAAGATAAATATACCTGTAGAAGGATGTGGATGGTACAAACATGGAGCTAAAGCTACTATAAAAATACTTTCTACAAAAAAAGATTTAATATTTTATTATTATGAATTCGCGGGATGGATGGACGAAAATGGAACAATTGTTTCAACGAATCCTAGCTATACATTTTCAGTAACCTCTCCAGCAACTTATAGAGTTGTATGGATATTAAAGTACAATATTGTTACAATGAGTCTTATCCTAGCAATAATAATTATTATTATTACAATAATTCTATATCATAGAAGAAGAGAAAAAATTCCACCACCGCCTCCTCCATTATAATTGATCTGTTACATCCCCCTCCAATCTACCCATTAATTCGATTGGAATTGTTAGTTTCTCCTCTCTCTTCATCTCATCCATATTCCATTTTTCCAGAAAATCGTATAATATTTTTCCTTGGCTATGCTTGGGGGGTCTTATCCCCAATAGAAATGATACTGTCGGAGCTATATCTACCAGAAAAATTGGCCCTAAAAAATCTATTGGTCTGACATAGTTTTTCTTAATTCCAGGTCCAAAGATAATAAACGTTGCATAGTTTGATGAAAAATCTGTCTCACTGGTAGGAGGCTGTGGTCCATGATTTGCCCCGCCAACTTTTACTGAGATTCTTTCTGAAAGCTTTACACCCCATGTAAATCCATGATTATATACGAATACTATGTCTCCAATATATGGTCCCCAGAGCCCGATGATCGGCGCATCCTCCCTTCTTAAAGCAAAGAGTATTGCATATTCTCCGTCATCATCTTTGCAGCTTCTAAGAATGTCTATTACTTTTCCTCTGATATCCTCATATTCCTCATCACTGACAATGCCGTCCTTATATCTGCTTTTTAGATTAACATAAATGTTTGTTAAATCTATGAAAATTTTACTTTTAGACCAATTAATTACCTCATTTCCTTTCTCATCTTTTTCAATGCATATTAGACCTTTTTCAGCTAATTTCCTTACAATAGAATACATTTTCCTATTAGGTACATCTCCATGATCTGAGACAATTATAAGATAGGAGTTTTTATCCAATTTTTCAAAAAATTTTCCTACAAGCTTGTCTGCAATTCTATATCCTAGCTTTAATCTGTGCATCGCCTTATCAACTTTTTTGGGATCGTATTTACCTCCAATGGGATCAGCAAAGCCTAATGTACTGTGATGCAATGTATCTAGAAAATGCCAATGCATTATATATAGTGAAGCATCATATTTCTCCATACAATAGAAAGCTGCATTCACAATCCAGTTAATCTGATACTCAAATTCCTCTAAAAATGTTTCCTCATCAATTAAGTTTAGCAAATATAGTCTTCCCACAGCATCATTTATATATGGACCAAAATTTTTTACCAATTCTTCGGCAAGATTAGGTGGATGTGTAAATCCAGTTATAGGATATATCTGAGACCTATATAGTTTAAGCCTAGACCCATTCTTAGAGATTTCTATTAATTTAAACCTAACGGTTGCAATAATCCTTCTACCACTTATCTTAAAAACTTCTTTAAACCATTTGCTCCACTCTCCTTCTTTAAGAAAACATAAAGCTTTTTTACAATCCCTTTCTTTAGCCAATATAATTTTATCATAGCCATTTCCAGAGGAATCTATGATTAATATATGATAATGGATATTTCCTTTATTAAACTTAGTATTGACAACTATATCCGCTTCAAGAGGATAAGAAAAGCTTTTAGGTATATTTCTCCATCCCTCAGCCTTTCTTATACTAATTAAGGAAAACATATTTCTTTTTTCAACTACGTCTTTATCTACATTTTTAGGAACAAAACTCGAATAACACATTGGACCTACTATATCAAAAAAGTATCTATTGGGTTGATAAAACCAATCGATATGAATAACATTCTCTGCTGTAGGTGGATATCCGATGAAATATAATAACACGCTTTTCAATCCCTCTTTTGAAGCAGCTTCCCATATATATTCAGCCCTGCATAGATTTGATGACATTGCCTCCTCCCCTCTCCTTGCTATTATTGGATTTCCTTCATCATGTCTCCCCCAAACAGCTATACCATGAGTCCCTGGCCAGGCTCCTGTGGCTATAGTAGCCCAATTTTCAGGAGTCTGTGTAGGTATTGCTGGAAGAGCTTTAGAAAATCCTCCATTCTCCATAATCTTTTTAAAATTCGGCAATATACCAAGTTTAACAAAATTTTCTAGAATTTTAGGAGATAATCCGTCAAGACCCAATACAAACACTTTTTTTCTCAAATATTTCCCCAATAAAATATTTTTAGAAGAATAATATCCACTTTACTTTATATTAAAAATTTCTGAGACTACTATTTTGAACACGATAAATTTACCATTATTTTATGAAACTATGTACTTATATTCTATAGTAAGGGTTTATTAGTTAATTTTTGAATCATATATTGATGTGATAATATGAAGGATGAAACTGGGAGAATTATTTCCAATATATTGCTTGCTCCACATATAAGGGAGGAAACCATTTATGCACCATTAATAGCTAAAGCCATTAAACCAGGCCAGTTTGTGATAGTTATTGTAGATGAGAAAGGTGAGAGAATACCATTAACTCCAGTAGAATGGAATGTTGAGGAGAAATGGATAAAGATAGTTTTCCTTGAAATAGGTGTATCTACGATTAAGCTTGGGTTAAAGAAAAGAGGAGATAAAATCTACTATATTGTAGGTCCTCTAGGTAATCCTTCTATGATAAAAAATTATGGTACAGTTGTTATGATTGGTGGTGGAGTAGGTGTCCCATCATTATATCCTATAGCCAAGGCTTTGAGAAAAGCTGGAAATAAGATTATATCGATTATAGGCGCTAGAAGCGCTAATCTACTCGTATATGAAGATAAGATTAGAAGTATTAGTGATGAAATATATATAACTACTGATGATGGATCTAAGGGTATGAAAGGATTTACATCAGATGCATTAAAAATAGTTTTAGAGGAAAAAAATGTTGATATAATTTGGGTTATAGGTCCAGCTATCATGATGAAAGTTTGCAGCGATATAAGTAAATCATATAATGTTAAAACTATAGTTAGTCTTAACTCTATAATGGTTTGTGGAATGGGTATGTGTGGTGCATGTAGAGTTAAGGTAGGTGGTGAAACAAAATATACTTGTATTGATGGCCCGGAATTTGATGGACATCTAGTAGATTGGAATGAATTTCTTTCCCGTCTAAAAGCATATCGACCTGAGGAAAAAATTGCTTTAGACAGGTTTAGAAAAATATTGGAGAAAGGTGAGATACATGGTTAAGCCGAGAATTAAGATGCCTAAAAGGCCTCCAGAGGAGAGGATTAAAGATTTTAAAGAAGTTGCATTGGGATTTGATGAAAAACAAGCTGTTGAAGAAGCTTCTAGATGTTTAAATTGTCCTACAAGAACATGTGTTAAAGCCTGTCCAGTAGGTGTAGATGTACCTAAATTTTTGAAACTTGTAGCTGAGAGAAAATTCGAAGAAGCATATTTTGTTATAAAGGAGAAATGCCCTATACCAGCTATGACTGGACGTGTATGCCCACAGGAACAACAATGTGAAGGCGCATGTGTTTTAGCTAAAATAGGGCAGCCATTAGCTATAGGCGCTATTGAGAGATTTGTTGCTGATTGGGCTAGAGAAAACGGTATTGAGGAAAAAATACCTAAAGTTAAGCCTAGAAGAAAGAAAATCGCAGTTGTTGGTTCAGGTCCTTCGGGAATAGTTGTTGCAGCAGATTTAGCTAAACTCGGCTATGAAGTCACAATGTTTGAAGCTTTTCATGTACCGGGCGGAGTACTAGTATATGGTATACCCGAATATAGGCTACCTAAGGAAATCGTCCGCTACGAATTAAAATATTTGGAAAAGCTTGGTGTAAATATAGAAACCGGAGTCTTAGTAGGTAGAACTATATCAATGGAGGAATTACTGGAAGAATATGATGCAATCTTCCTCGGCGTTGGTGCAGGTCATCCTAGATTTTTAAACATTCCTGGAGAAAACTATGCATACATATATACTGCAAATGAGTTTCTTGTTAGAATAAATCTAATGAAAGCATTCTTGTTCCCAGAATATGATACTCCGATACATGTTGGAGAAAGAGTTGCTGTAATAGGCGCTGGCAATACTGCTATGGATGCAGCTCGATCAGCTCTTAGACTCGGAGCTAAAAATGTAACTATACTTTATAGAAGGACTCGCCGCGAAATGCCTGCAAGAGCTGAAGAGATAGAAAACGCGGAGGAAGAAGGAATCAAATTCATATATTTAGTCCAGCCAATAGAATTTTTATCAGACAATGGTATAGAGGTTAGCAGAATAAAATTAATGAAAATGCGGTTAGGACCTCCAGATAAAAGTGGTCGTCCACGCCCATTACCCACTGGCCATACAATGGAATTTGAAGCTGATACCGTCATAAATGCAATAGGATTCCATCCGAATCCACTTATACCGCGTTTAACACCCGGCTTAAAAACGGATTCGAGAGGAAGGATAATTGTTGATGATATGGGGAGGACCAGTTTAAAGAAAATTTATGCTGGTGGAGATATAGTTATTGGTGAAGGTACTGTAATAGAGGCTATGGGATGTGGTAGAAAGGCTTCTACAGCTATTCATAAAGATCTTATAAACTCAATATATTGATCTATTAGCCTAGTAACCTTTACTCCTTATTTCTTTTTGAATTTTTTTAAGAAAATTCTTTTTAATTTTTTCTAATGCTCTTTTATTCTCAGCTTCTATTGTAACTCTAATTACTGGTTCTGTATTTGAAGCTCTGATTAATATCCATCCATAGTCTAGGTTTATTCTGATTCCGTCAATTGTATCTATATTACTATATTCTTTCATAAATTTGTCTTTTAATTTCTCAATAACTTTAAATTTAATTTTATCACTGGCCTCAATATTTATTCTCATCAATGGATATAGCTTAGGAATTATTTTATGTATCGGTTGAGATAGATTTGACACCGCCTTAGCGAAGTATAGTGAAGTAAGTATACCATCATCCATGTTCAGATTTCTCCATACAGTAAAATGCCCGCTTCTCTCAACGCCTATTATAGCATTTGTTTCAGCGACCTTTTTAACCATATATGCTCTTCCAACAGGAACTTTATATATTTTATGTTTATGCTCTCTAACATATTCCTCAAGGATCATTGAACACTCCACATTTGCTACGATATCTCCTCTACCCATACCCTCTAACATAACTATTGCTGCTTGCTCTGAAGACAATATATTTCCACTATCATCTATAAAGAGAACTCTATCTCCATCTCCATCATATGCTACTCCGAAATCTGCATTAGCAAGAAGAACTGTTTTTGATAACATATATAGACTTTCTTTAAGAGGTTCAGCTCCTCTGACAGGAAAACGAAAATCTATGTCACAATTGATTCCTATCACACTATTACCAATATTTCTCATAACCTGTGGTGCTACCAGGCTTGCAGCACCATTTCCACAGTCAACCACAATCCTAGCTCCACCACTTCTACCCGCTTTCTCTAAGAATTCAGCATATTCCTCAAGTAGATCGTATTTAAAAAATCTCCCAATATCTTTATAAGAACACCTCTTTAGACTTGATTCGTCTAAAAATATGTTTCTAATAGAATATATATCTCGACTAAACATGAGCTCGCCGTTAGGCTTACTAAGTTTTATGCCATTCCACTCAGCGGGTAAATGTGATGCAGTAATATAAGCCATACCGAAACCTTTATGAAGAGTGGAATACAATCCCATTCCTATAGGCCCTATACCTATATCAAATACATTTACTCCACCAGACATAAGGCCGGATTCAAGAGCCCTCATAAGTATAGGTGTAGTACTCCTAATATCTCCTCCAACAGCATAACTAGTATAATTATAGGTAGCTATAGCAACCCCTATTCTAGCGACAATCTCAGGTGTAAGGTCTTTACCAAATATACCTCTAATATCGTAATCTCTAAAAATATGCATAACCTTATTAAATAACACTATTAACCCCTCATATCATTATCCTTAAATATATTTAATTTATATATTAGTTCATTAATTTTAGTATAAATTTTATGTTATCATCCAGACCATTCAATAATTTTCCAATATTCCTCTTAGAAATAATTCTGGATCTCTAAACTACTTCAATGCTTAAATTAATTCTATGCCATATAGTGAATATTGTCTCCGTACAAAAATTATTAAATGGTCTCGTTATCATCATAAAATTAGAAACTATGAAAAATTACGAGTTATTAGATTATGCTAGAGCATTTTTATCCGTCCTAAATAGATTTTCCCTAAATCCGAATTATTCAATAATTTTTTGCTATTACCCTCTAAGACCTTTTTCCCAGTTACTAATACATATCCTCTATCAGATATTTCTAAGGCCGATCTAGCATTCTGTTCTACTAGTATGATAGTTGTACCCTGATCTCTTATCTCCGATATTTTTTTAAGAAGTTGTTTTACAATTTTCGGTGCAAGTGCTGCAGTTGGTTCATCAAGCAATAGGAGCTTAGGTTTAGACATCAACGCTCTACCTATTGCAAGCATTTGTCTTTCACCACCACTTAAAGTTCCAGCTTTCTGTCCCCTTCTCTCTTTAAGTATAGGAAATAACTGGAAAACTCTTTCCTTAAAATCATTAATACTATTAATATGATTTAGATAACCTCCTATCTCCAAATTTTCCTCTACAGTTAATTCTGTGAAAACGTTATTTGTTTGCGGCACATATCCTATACCCATCCTTGCAATGATATGAGGCTTAATACCAGTAATATCAGTATTATTATATACTACTTTTCCACCAAATATTCTAGTTAACCCAAATATGGTTTTTATTAGTGTAGTTTTACCACTACCATTTGGACCAATTATTGAAACTATCTCTCCATTCTCAACATATAGTGAAACCCCCTGCACTATTATAAGCTTTCCATAACCAGAATAAAGATCAACTATATCTAATATCTTATTCATCTACTCACCTAAATATGCTTCTAAAACACTTGAATCCTTAACGATGTTATCCGGTCTACCCGATGATATTATTTTACCCCTATGCATTACATATACCCAGTCAACATAGTCAAACAATATTTCTAATCTATGTTCAATTATAAAGAAAGTTAAACCATACTCATTTCTTAACTCAACTATATGTTTAAAAATATCTCTTGCAAGTTTAGGTGCAACTCCTGCAGCAGGTTCATCCAATAAAAGCATTTTAGGCTCAGCCATTAAAGCCCTAGATATTTCACTTAACTTCATTTGTCCACCAGAAATATTTGATGCAAAATTTTGACTTATTCTAGATATATTTAAAAAATCCAATATTTTATAAGCTTTTTTGGCAAAACCTAACTCTTGTGCTATCCACTTAAATTTAAATGGCGCCCACCATATTTTTTCTCCCAATTGATTTTTAGGAGGAACTAAACTGTTTTCAAGTACCGTCATCCCATAGAATAGACGGGGATTCTGAAATGTCATTACTAACCCTTTCCTAAATCTATCATATGGAGATAGATCATCTATTCTGTTACCCATAAAAAATATTTCTCCCCTATCTTGTTTCAATATCCCCATTATAACATGAAATAACGTGGATTTACCACTACCATTGGGACCGATTAAACCAGTTATAGATCCTTCATTAACCTTTAAAGATACATTATCTACTGCCCTTATTCCTCCAAAATATTTTGAAATATTTTTTAGCTCCAATATCTTCATTTTTACCCACCTTTAAAGCAGGAGTTTTTAAAGGCTTTTCGGGAAAAATACCTTGAGGACGATATATTAGAAATAAAAGGATAAGTATTCCAGCAAAAACCCATCTTAAGTAATTTATTTCAAGAGGTATTTCAACTACCTGGCTAAGCAGTGCAGTAGCCCTATCTATAAGAGCCATAATTAATGTACCTATAACAACACCGAAATTATTTGCAGTTCCACCTAGAATAACCATAGTCCACGCAGTAAATGTAACTACTGGAATAAAATCATCAGGACTAATATAACTTGTATAATGAGAATATAATGCACCTGCTATGCCGGAAATAGCTGAACCAATTATAAGTACTTCACCCTTAATATTATGTACCACTTTACCTAAACTCATAGCTGCTAATTCGTCGTCGCGAATAGCTTTTAAAGTTCTACCGTAGGGAGAATTTGCAAGCCTTTCACATAAAATAAATACAAATACATCTATACCAGCTATTATAGATAAATATAGAGCTGCCTTCAACCTATAATTATCAATAAAATTAAATGGATGTGGAATACCTCCAATCCCATATGGCCCGCATGCCAAGGGATAATATGTTCTAATAAATATCCTAAATATTTCACCAAAAGATAATAAGGTTATTCCAAGAAAATCTTCTCTCAATCTAAGTGCTGGTTTTGAGGCTAAATAACCAAAGATACCTGAAACAATTGCCGCAGAAATTATTGACAATATAAATAGAAGTAAGGGTAGAAATGGGTTTTCATCATATATATGCTTAAGCATTATTCTAGCCTGTAGATCACACGGAGATAAATGTATCCCAAATAAATATAGAGTTATTCTCGTCGTTAATATTCCGGCTGTAAATGCACCAATCCCATAAAAAACAACTTTTCCAAAATTAGGTTGACCGGCAAATCCATATTCCAAATTAAGGCTTAGGGATAATAGTAGATATATTCCATAGAAGGTTAGGAATGATATTGCAAATCCCACTATATCCATTTCATCACCTTTTCCTTATTTTTAAAATAATTTTTCTAAGGTTTATTCCAGCGATACCTTTAGGACTTGTTATGAGAACTATAACTACTATCATAAATGAGACCATTGGCTTATAGCTTAAACTTACATTAAACCATTGATTTAGAAATGATAGTAATAGATTTTCTGAGAAACCTAGTATGTATCCACCTATAACTGTTCCACTAAAACTAGTTAACCCACCTATAATTGATGCAGCAAATATAGAGAGTAATGCTTTCTGACCCACTGTTGGTGTAGCCCAGACATAATTTGCCCAGAGAACCCCGGCCAATCCGGTCAAACTACCACTTATAAACCAGGCAAGCATAGTTATTCTGCTTATATCTATGCCAGATATGGCAGCCAGTTGAGAATTATTTGCAACTGCTCTCATAGCTTTACCCAATTTAGTTTTAGTCAATAGTAATTGTAATAAAAATACTAGGAGAATAGTTGCAAATACAGATACCTGAAATAGGGGGGTTAATGAAAAACCAGCGATCTTTATTGTCTCGCCAAAATACATTTTTGGTAAAATATTGAATAGGTAAAGTTTATAGAACGTTCTTCCAATGTCTACAAATATATATATTAGATATCTAATAATAATACTGACAGCAAGAGAGGCTATCATTAAATATACTAGTTTAGATCCCCTATTTATTAGAGGTCTATATATTATTAGATGAGTAACTACTGCACATATACCAGTTATTATAGCTGATATTATAAGTATAATTATAGAAGTTAAAATGGGATGTAAATTTAGAATTGATGATAAAGGAATTATTATTGAAAAAAGTACGGCAATATATGCACCTATTGTGATAAATTCTCCATGAGCAAAATTTGGGAATCTTATTATAGAATATGTTAATGTTAATCCAAGTGCCATTAAGGAATATAAACTTCCAGTTAATATTGAGTTTAGCAATGGTATTATTATATCCATATCCATCTACCAATGTCTATAGAGATAGATAGAATAAAACTACAATATAAAATTTTCTCATATATAACTTAAAAATTTTTAAAAAATATGTATATAATAATCATTTATCTAGAAAATTCGGATAATTTATAAAAAATTATGGTTCTATTTACTCAAAAATTTATAATTATCTTCAACCAAAATATCCATCAATTTTTTAAATATTTATGAAAAATATTTAAAAAATATTTAGAATTCTATGCATTAGAAAATAGAAAAATTTATAAGGGTAAAGATTCATAAATTTTTCTTTAACGGAAACCTAGGTGAAATATATGGAAACAAAAATCATTGCACTAGTATTGATAGGCATATTAATAGGATCGGCACTTGGATACGGCATTGCAATATTTACCATAGGACAAAGCCAAAGCTCAAAAGTAAAGGAATTGCAGGAAAAGGTATCACAACTTCAGGGCAAAGTATCTCAGCTACAGGATAGAATTAATTATCTCGAATCCCAGTTGGGTCCTAAACAATTTGTAATCGGAGCTATATTTGATTTAAGTGGTGAACTAGGAGATATAGGTGAAGACTTCAAAGTAGCCACAGAAATAGCAGTAAGCGATATAAATAACTTTCTGAAAAGCATCGGTTCAAATATCAGTTTTAAGCTTATAGTGAAAGATAGCATTGGAAAACCGGAAGAAGCTGTGAAAGCTCTACAAGATCTTGTACAAACCTCTGGGGTGAAAGTAATTATCGGACCTATGTCTAGTGCAGAAGTCTCTGCAGTAAAATCATTTGCGGATGAAAATAAGATAGTAGTTATAAGTCCATCCTCCACTGCTCCAAGTCTAGCTATCCCCAATGATTTTATATTTAGAACAGTTGGATGTGATAAGCTTCAATCTTTAGCACTGGCTAGACTGGCTAGTGATAAAGGTTATAAAAAGGTAATTGTATTCTGTAGAGACGATACATATGGAGTGGGTCTTGCCGAAGCATTTAAGACCAGATTTGAAGAACTGGGTGGACAGGCAAAGATAGTCAAATATACTCCAAATCAGCCAGACTATTCAAGTGAAGTTAGCCAGCTAAGTCAAACAGTAAGTAGTTGGAATGCAGATGCAGTACTATTAATTTCATTCTCAACTGATGGTGCGAACATTATAGGACACGCTAAAGAACATGATGCGTTAAAAAATGTTAAATGGATGGCATCGGAGGGCCCGCATGGCTCTGAGCCCCTAAAAACACCGGAAAATGCCGCATTTCTAATAAGTACAAATCTATTAGGAACTAGGCCTAAACCTCCAGAAGTAATGAATACAAGCACATATTTACATTTCTTATCGGAATATAGGAGCAAAACTGGTAGCAATCCGATCTCATTTACACTATATACTTATGATGCTGTATGGCTTGCAGCACTATCAACAATATTCGCTGGAAAGTATGATGGAGAAACTATTAAAAATGCTTTACCCCTAGTTGCAAAAATATATTCAGGTATCTCCGGTTCATTAGAACTTGATAATGCTGGAGATAGGGCTAGAACAGATTACTTTATATATACTCTGACTGAAAAGGACGGTAAATATGATTACGTGGATATAGGTGCATATTCCTGTAGCAAGGACTCAATAGAATGGTTTAGTAAAAGCTAAAATTATTTTTTACCTCTATTTTTCCGAATCCAGTGTATTTTATTAGTTTTTCTGGAACTAATATTAAATTTGAATTCATATTATAATAGTTCTCTATTATACAGCATAACATTCTCTGTATGGCTACACCCGTAGCATATAGATTTGCCACATATTCCTTTCCATTTTTTCTCTGAACCCTTGTATTTATTTTTCTCGAAACCCAATCTCCCATAGTCGCTAACGAAAATAGTTCTCTATATCTCCCTTGACCGGGAAACCAGCCTTCTATATCATATTGTATCGTAGCTCTTCTATCCATATCTCCAGAGGATAATAGAGTTACCCTATATGGTATATTTAGACTCTGCATAAATTCTTCTGTTATCTTTAAAATATATTCAAGCTCCCCTATATCTTCACCGAGTCTCGTTATAGAATGTAGCTCAACCTTATGAAATTGATGTGTTCTAAAAATACCCTTGGTATCCTTCCCATGCGCTCCAGCCTCCTTTCTAAATGCAGGAGACCATGCAAGAATCCTTAATGGAAGCTCGTCTTCTCTAAATGTGTGATCTATATACATTGCAGCAATAGGATGCTCTGAGGTAGTTATTAATATAAGATTCCCCTCTACGACATGATATATAGCGTCTCTAAAGGCTTCATAATATGTAATTTTCTCCTCAATACTTTTCCTCATAAGATAGGGAGGAATAATTATATTGTTAAACCCCTTTTTACTATAGAATTCTAGTGCGTAGAGACTTAATGCAAAGTCGAGAAACACTAGTTCATTTTTTTCCACAAAAAATCTTGCCCCAGAAATTTTTCCAGCAATATCTGTATCGGCTAAATCGAATATCCTTATTAAGTCATAGTGGTGCTTCGGTTGATATTCTATAACATCATATTTCTCTAACCCCTTATTCTCCTCTAAAAATTTATTAAGATAATTACTCCATACCTTAGGTATACCCCAATATCTTACTGCTACATTATATGTTTCATCAGGACCTATAGGTACACGTGAATCAAGAAAATTTGGAAACTTATATAACAGTGCTATAAGCCTATTTTTAATATTCTTCGTCTCATACTCAAGTCTTTTAATATTCACATTAATTTTACTTACAATCTCTTCTATTACATTTAAACCTTCCTCTCTAATTCTTTCCTCAAGACGATACTTGTCCCACACCTCCTTAAACCTCCTTTTCCTAAGTAGTACATTAATATCCTGAACACCGCGAACCTTTATAAAACCATATATTCTAGACAAACTATTTATCTCGAATCTAAGCCTCTCTAATTGTTTTTGCATCTCTCTCCATTTACTATCTAAATTCAATGCCTTATCAACAAGACTAGCATCTAAATATCTTTTTTTAAAAATCTCTTTATATACTTCAGGTCTCTCTCTTAAAATAGACATATTAATTGGAAAAACTGTGCTCATATATTTCGCCCTTAACCCTATATTTAAATTGATACAGAATATAAATCTTTATTAGCTATGTATGGATAAAATAATTGTTATCTCAAAGGTGTATAATTTGGATAAAACTAATTATGGTATTGGCATATTTTTTATATCGCTTGCCTTAGCTATAATGCTATATGCATATGGCATAAACATAATTGCAGATATATCTATTATATTAATAATTATGGGTTTCTGGGAGACATATATCGGAGTACTATATTTCAGTAAAGGTAGGGATAAATATCACTTAGGTTGGGGGATCTTTATAGTTTCCATCGGACTTCTATTACTTATATATACATATATTCCAGAATATGGTCTCTATCTGATTAGCATATTATTGCTTATAATTGGAATATTAATAATCTCTATGACTAGAGCTTAGAATAGAGAAAAATATTTCCAATATCTTTTCAGCAGAATTTTTTACAACTTTACTCATTTTCCCTCCAAAACCTATATTCGAGATTTGTATACCGAGAATATATGACCTAGGATATATGGATAGAGAATTTAAATATTTTATCAATAGCTTTATTGGTATTTTATGAGTAGATGCGAAGGATACTTCACGAATATTTTTAACTTCGGTGAAAACTATTTCACCAGGCTTTAGTCCAGCATATATCCCATCTATAAATAATATTGTTTCCGGCTTATATCCAGCTATTACTCCGAAAAAGTTTTCAAGAGCATTTCCCACATTTAGAATATTTTTCATATCATATTCCTTTAACCTTCTATAGATATATATTCCTACCTCATCATCCCCCCTAAACTCATTTCCCATACATATTATTAAAAAATTTTTATCTAAAATCTCTTTAAGAAGTCTTTCTAACACTTTCTTTCCCCATTAACCCCATTATCTCCATCCATATTGAAAGAGTTTTTTCAGCCTCCCTCCTATCAATTTTACCTATCGCTGCACCAGCATGTACAATAACGTATTCACCAACTCTAACATTGGGAACCAGTCTTAAATCAACTCTCCTCCTAACTCCACCAAAATCTCCTATACCAATCATAGTATTTTTATCAATACTAACAATTTTTGCTGGAACACCTAGACACATATTTTACCACTATCACAAACAATATTTATCTAACATATACTCATATATTAGAATAGCCATGATAAGTAAGCTACACTTCATACTGAATACGCTATTTCTAACATACGCATCATATCTAGATATAAAGACTAGGGAAATTACAGATAAAATTTGGTTGATAATGCTTATAGTAAACATTCCCTTCACAATATACTTTATATTAAACATCAGCAATACTTTAAGAACAATATATATTGTAAACAGTATTATTTCAATCACCTTATTCTTATTACTCGCATATTTTGGATTTATGGGAGGTGCTGATGCAAAGGCTTTAATTATATTGCAGTTATCAGAAATTAATAGCATTCTACCTTCATCACTACTTATCTATATCAACGGTATACTTTTATCATTACTAGTAGTACCATATATTTTATATAGGAATCTCCAGTACTATTTAAGACATAGATATTTATTCAGAAAAAAAATTCCATTGTATAAGAAAATTTTAATGATAATCTCATCATATAAAATGAAATATAGTGAGAAGATGGGAAAAAACAAGTATTTCTATACATTTTTAGGTAAAGATGAGAAAACAATAAGGCTTAAAATGAGAATAGATGAAAGCGATTTTAAAATTGACTCAAAAATTAGCGAGGGGGAAGAAATATGGATATCACCTACGATTCCATTAATATTATTTATCACAGTAGGGTATATTGTTTACAAAATATGGGGTAATATTATCTTTAAGCTTTTTCTCCTATTATGAATTATATGTGATTGCTTAATGAAGGCTTTAATGCTAAATATAGTTGGAATCGTACAGGGTGTTGGATTTAGACCATTTATATATAGAATTGCAGTAAAAAATCATTTGAAGGGATATGTGAAAAATATCGGAGGATCTGGTGTAGAAATATATGTAGAGGGAGAAGAAAGTAATTTAAGAAAATTCCTAATAGATTTGAAGAGATTAAAACCGAAACCAGCCATAATAGATAATATTTCTATAAAAAACGTTAGACCTATAGGATATGATAAATTTATTATATTAAAAAGCACTGAAAAAATTTACTCTAGATCTATTATCCCACCAGATATAGGTGTATGCGAAGAATGTTTAAGAGAAGTAATGGATAGAAGATCTAGATGGTACAATTATCCATTTAATTCTTGCGCAGTATGTGGACCTAGATTTACTATAATTGAGAAAACTCCATATGACAGGAAAAATACCTCTATGAAAGAATTTCCTCTATGCGAGGAATGTTTAAAAGAATATAATGATCCAGAAAATTTTAGGAGATTCCATATACAAGGCATAAGTTGTCCAAGATGTGGTCCAAGATTGTTTCTTTACAATAAAGATTTTGCCCAAATCGACGTATCCGATCCATTGGATGAAGCAGCAAAACTTTTAAACGAAGGATATATTTTAGCTGTAAAGGGATTGGGTGGATATCATATAGCTGCCTTGGCCAGTGATGATGAGATAGTTTTAACTCTACGTAGGAGAAAAAATAGGCCTAGGAAACCCTTTGCATTAATGGCATTAAATCTAGATGTCATTAAAAAGATATGTATAGTTAACGAACAGTATAGAAATTTATTAAAATCACCACAGAAACCTATTGTAATAATGCCCAAAAGAGAAAATTCTATTATCTCTAAATATATTGCACCCAATTTAAAAACCCTCGGAGTCATGCTTCCATATACGCCCTTACACTATCTATTACTTCGAAAGATAATGGATAAGATATTAATTATGACTAGTGGAAATAGACGAGGGTTGCCAATAGCAATAAAAGAGGAAGACGTTTATAAACAACTGAAAGGTGTAGTTGATTTCTTTCTAGTCCATAATAGAAAAATAGTTAATAGATGTGATGATAGTGTTATTAGAATCTCTGATGGTAGACCTATTTTTCTAAGAAGATCTAGGGGATATGCACCATTATGGATCAATATAGGTTTAAAATTAAATAGCTATTATGTAGCATTGGGAGCCCATTTATCCACAGCCGGTGCAATAGGCTTTGAAAATAAAATTGTATTAACACAATATATTGGAGATATAGAATATTTAGAGGTATTAGATTTCCTAGAAAAATCGATATTATTTTTATTAAAAAACTATGGTATAGAACTTAGTAAGGTATTTCTAATAAAAGACCTCCATCCACGATATATTTCAAATACACTTGCTGAAAAGTGGATTCAAAAATACGATGTAAAATTAATGAACGTTCAGCATCATTTCGCACATATTGCGTCAGTTATGGCAGAAAATAAGTTAAGCGTTGATGAAAAATATATCGGTATAGCTATGGATGGAACAGGATATGGATTAGATGGAAATATATGGGGGGGAGAGATTCTTGAAATCGATTTTAATAATCTTAGAAGGATAGGACATCTTGAATATACTACTATGCCTGGAGGAGATTTTGCTATAAAATATCCCGTAAGAATGCTTATAGGATTTCTACATAAAAAATTCACTGAGGACGAGATATTGAAAATACTTATGGAAAGAGATTTAATAAGAGGTCTGCCAAAGAGATTGAGAGAAGCCGAGATAATTTTAAGAGGAATTAAGAAATATCGAATAAAGACATCTAGTATGGGTAGATTTTTAGATTCTGTCTCAGCTTTTCTCGGATTATGCTTCGAGAGAGACTATGAAGGTGAACCAGCAATAGTTTTAGAAGAAAATTCTTGGAATGGAAAATTAATCGACGACCTTTGCTTTAAGTTTAGTAGAGGGAATACTACTATCATATATACCTCAGATATATTTCAAAAAATCTTTGAATTAAGAGATCTTGATATAAAATCGATAGGATATAGCATACAGTATTGGGTAGGATATTCCTTAGCCGAAAATGCTATAAGAAATATGTATAGACATGAAAATATACTTCTAGTATCAGGTGGATCCGCTGTAAACGATATTATTCTTAAAGGAATAAGGGATGCCGCATATGAAAACGATGTAAAAGTTTTGGTCAACAGTAAAGTTCCGCCAGGAGATGGAGGAATAGCCTTGGGGCAAATATTTTTAGCAAACATTTTTAATGAGAATAGCATTAAGGTAAAGTATGATTCTATGGAGGAAGTGATATGGAGATAGATGAACATGTGAAATGCCCTAATTGTGGAAAAATAGTTCCTAAGGGAAAATTCTGCATATACTGTGGATTCCCACTTGAAAAAGCAGTTAAAGTCACTATAGCAAAGGAAAAGATAGAGGAAGAAAAAGCCGAAAAAATTAATTTAAAAGATCTTGATGAAAGAATAAGAAAAATCGAATCCATGTTGAATAATGCAGTCTTTTGTCCAAACTGTGGTGCCTTAGTTATCCCTAAAAACAATAAATGCGGGGTTTGTGGAGCTAAAATAAAATAGTATGGCTGATTATAGTGGAAATATATCCAGGAATCATTATAAAAGACTTGGGATTATTTATATCTAAATTAAAGTTACTTGTAATATCAGATCTACATATTGGATATGAGGAAGCCTTGGCGGAACAAGGTATACATTTACCTAAAAGTCAGTATCCAGAGATAAAAAAAATGATTAAAAATCTTCTAGAATATTTTGATCCTAAAGAAATAGTTATTAATGGTGATGTAAAACACGAATTTGGAAGCGCAACTAGACAGGAGTGGATTGAAGTCTTAGATTTAATAGATTTTCTCAAAGAATATGTAGAAGAAATTGTTGTTGTCAGAGGTAATCATGACAACTTTCTGATACCAATTTTAAAGAAAAAGGAGGTAAAGCTTTATGATCCATTCTATCTTAGGGATAACATATATTTTATACATGGACATAAAGAACTTACAATAGAGGCGTTTAACTCTAAGATAATTATAATAGGACATGAACATCCAGCTATAAGTTTGAGAGATGAATTGGGCATAAAATATAAGTTTAAATGCTTTTTAAAAGGAGATATTAATAGACAAACATTAATAGTTTTACCCTCAATATCACCATTAATGCCTGGATCAAGTATAAATGAAATAAATAGAAACAAATTTTTATCACCAATTCTGCATAAATATTTTTCAGATGAATTTGAAGTCTATGTCTCCGATCCGGAGATAGGAACATATTTCTTTGGAAAAATAGGGATGTTGAAGACATTAATTGTAGAAGAATAATGGTAAATATCATTTCTTTCTATAAATAACATAGATTAGACTGCTCATAATGACTATGACCGCTATAATTATTTCAATTAAATTAGTAAATGTTAGTGGTATTCCAAGCAACTCTATATAGATATCTAAATTCACCTCTACAATACTCTGCTGTTTTTCATATATCTTTATATCAACTTGCTTTGAGAATCCTCTATATGATATTTTTATATAATATTGACCTATATTCAGATTCTTTATGCAAATACCATTCATATTAGTATTTCCACGACACACTAATAGATTATTCTGATCATATATTTCTATAGACGCATTGTTTATAGGCTGTCCCTGAGCATTTTTCACAATTATTTTCACTGAACCAATCTTTAAATTTGAAGTAGATTCTGATAAAAGATTTTCAACTATATTTGGTATATTGTCGAAGAAGGACTTCGTTGCACCTACATGTACATACCTTATAACCCCATTTTGATCCACTATGAAAAATGTAGGTATACTTTTAACCATATAGGTATTAGACACGGATCCAGTAATGTCAAGTAATACGATCCATGTCATGCCATTACTGTTTACAAATGATATAACTTTGTCTTTGGATTCACCAATATCTATAGATACGACTACAAAATTTTTAGTTGTTATCTTCGGTAAAATGGATTTAATATAATGGATTGCAGCTCTACAAGGAACACACCAAGTTGCAAAGAAATCAATTAAAATAATCTTACCTTTGAATTGAGAAAAACTGACTAGGGTATCATTTATAGATTGTAGAAGGAAGGAAGGTGCCGGCTTATTAAGCAAAGTTTGTGGCTGTGCTATAGAAAGACCCATCCTACTCATCAATGATAAAAATACTATTATAATTATACTAATTTCTTTATACATCCCTAGACCCATCAACATATACTAATACAAATATTTAACAATTATTATAGGCATTGTATTATATCATTGAGTAAAAATCAATATTTAAAGAAAAGTTTTCTCTATTTTTTAACCAATCCAAAAATTCCTTTTTCGGAGGATCATCTTTCCATATTTTATCTCTAACACCTTCTAAGAAAAGATTCTCCTCCCTATTATACTCTGCAGATGTATATATTTTTGAAAAATATTTCTTCTCTAACCTACTCTCTAACTCCCTCCTCCAATTAATATCTCTAAGAAAATGATGGCTTACTATTATTTTTTTAACAAAACTTTTTCTAATTAAATACACGAGATTACTAAGACCTTTATTAATATCCTGCTCACTAAACTTACTTCCCATCAAATATATTGGTGGACCTCCTATTATCAATACCATAGGCCTCTCCTTTACAATATATTGTAAAACTCTCTCTGATATCGGTCCTTGAACATCCGGTGCAAACATAATTTTCATTCCGCCACGCTCTATCGTTAATAAGAGTACATAGCCAAGCTTAGTATTATCCAATCCATGAGGAAGTGGTGGAGAAAAAGACAAGATAGTATTTCCAATCTTAACATTTTTAGCATCCACAAAATGAAGTTTATATGCAATTTCACTAACATATTTATTAAATATATATCCTCTCTTAGACTGATGGAAATTAATATTCTCTTGAAAATTTTTTGCTAGAACTATCTTATCTCCATATATTTTTTTATAAGTATTTTCATCAGTCCACTCATACCTACCTTTATGAGGAGGAGTATAATGATCTAAATGATAATGACTTAAAGTAACTATATCTGCTAACTCTGAAAACTCTATAATTCTCTCCCTAGCCTTTCTAAGGGCATCGAATTCAAATGGATGGGGCGGATATCCAAATCTTCTCGGTGCAAGCGACACCCCAGCATCAAGTAAGATATTAATATCCGGCGTCTCAACAAATGTACACATACTTCTAACTCCATAACTTTCGTCAGCTAAAAGAGTTATTTCAATCAAATATAGACGCCCCTTGGCTTGAAGACAATTCTATAATATCTATTTTCACACCATATTTATCATAGTAAGATTCCATTAAAACTTTTTCCAATAAATTTACTTTATCTTCACGTATAAATATGAGTACATTTCCACCTAAACCAGCTCCAGAAATCTGTGCTCCAGCATACTCTCCTAAATTATATCTCACCTGATCACATATAAAATCTATAGGTTCTATACTTCTCTCATATCCTCCAGGCTGCATATATAGCTCTAATTCTTCACTAAACACTCCTCTGGATAATAGCGAAATATATTTTATCAATACTTGATCAGAACATAACTTAGAAGAATCCCATTTCATTTTATCTCCAAATTTATTAAACTTTACAACCCTATCCCCATCATGAGAAATATTTATAAGCTCTATAATCTTTCTAACAGCATTCCTTTTAAGTAGACTTGGAAATATAAATGCCCTCTCTTCCTCCGCTAATCCAAATAAAACATTTTGTCGAATCTTATATCCACCAGCAGGTTCTCTATGATTCATAAATATCGATTCAAGCTCCTCTAAATATTTCTCAGAAATCATTCTTCTTAAATCATTCCTTGATGCTTTTAATGGTAGCCTCAATAATATCTCATATATTTTCTTTAAATCTACACCGAGATTTCTTGTATTTAAATCTCTTAATAGCTTTAACTTATTACTATATTGTGGATAAAGACTTTTAACTATTAGTAGACCTATTCTATATGACGCTGCAGTCACCCTTAAATAGTTTGTAGCATCATCCGTAGCTGGACGCTTAAACCCAGAGTCAACTATAACAATTTTATATCCCTTAGGAAAAGGAGCATAGTCGACCTCATCAATAAGTGTTGGGAGACAGCCTATATGTGATACATGTCCGCGTTTGGATAAAATAATTGCTGCATGATCCGCCGTCCCACCGCGAGTTAATCTATACCACTCAGAATAACCAATAATATCTATAAACTCGTTTAAAGGAATATCTAAATTATATATCTTTTTTAATCCAAGTGCTATTGCAACTACAAGTGCTGAAGAAGAACTTAATCCCCTTCTAGGAGGAATATCTCCATATATTAGAGCATTAAACCCCCCTATTCTTTTCAAGAATCTTCCATTATCATCCATAAAATAGTTTTGTAGATATATTATCAGTCCCTTTACATAATCATCCCAATCATATTTTCCCCCCTTCTCCCTAAACTTCTCAACAGTCCATTTATCCCATTCCTCTAAATTATGTATCTTACTATCTGGAAGCTCGTCGCCTATCTTAAAAATCTTTGCTGAATAACATGGATCCATATTATATAAATAAACATAATCATCATTCCTTCTCCCTATAACGGCTATTATTTCAAAGTTCACTGCAATTGGATTTACATGCCCACCCATATAATCTATATGCCTACCCATAAGATTTACCCTGCCAGGAGCCCTACATAGGACCACTCGAGAATCATATCCAAATAATTCCCCAAATCTTTTTAAAAGATCAATATATGTTTTAATCTTTCTAGAAAAGTTTTCACCATAACTCTTATATAGAAAGTCTAATGTTAGCGGATGCCTCCTTTCAATCATTTCTATAAACTCTCTTATACTTCTCATTTCATCATCTCAAAGCAAGTAGTTTGATACATTATATGATACTTAAAATATACATAATTAATGCTAATAACATAACATATATCACTTTATTCTTAACATTCCTAGCATTCTCCGGGGAAGGGTTCTTAATTAAACTTATAGATAGTAAAATAAACCCTATGTCTACAAATATAATTAATACTTTATAGTAAATGTTCACTATACCCAATATTATTGGTATAGGTGATAAGGCCACAGCTAACAGATAGAAAAATGAAGCTACTATAGCACTTCTCCTTAACCCTATAGTTAAAGCCAATGTCCTTATATTTTTAATTCTGTCTCCTCTTATATCAACCATACCTTTAGTTACCTCTCTTCCAATAAGCGAAAAAAACGCCATCAATATGAATAAAGATAAAAGTATATCTATGTTCCCAGATATAGCTAATCCCCCAAAAATAAATGGAACTATAGAACTATATGATACTGTTAGATTTCCTATAAATCCAGTTCTCTTCAAACAAAAATCATATAGCAATGCTATACATGCAGTAACTAACGCAAAAATAAAGCATTGAATATTTATTAATAACGAGAAAAATAAGCCTAAAAACATTAGAAATAACCCATAGACTATAGCTATTCTTTCACTAATCTCGCCGCTCGGTATAGGTCTATTTGGGGCATTTATTTTATCGATCTCTCTATCAGCATAGTCATTAAAAACCATAGACATAGCGCATATAAAGAAACCCACAAGAAAATCTAATATAATTATTCTAAACGATGGAATCGCCCTCAAACTAATTATACTTCCAATAATTGCAGCAAATCCTATCATAAATGAATTAATTGGACGAATAATCCTAAACAATCCCTTAAGCACGAAATCTTCACACCCCCATACTATTATTCCCTTATTAATATAACTAAAATATGTTTAAAATTTGTATGATCAGATTTTAAAACAAAATATCATATTTCTATCTTATGGTTAGTTTAAAGGAAATGGTAAAGAATATTCCTACGACTAAGAAGTTATATTTAAAGAATTCCTACCTAAAGAGATGTGAATGCAGTATCTTAAGATTTGTTAGAGAAAAGGGTAAGAAGGAATACATTATTTTAGATGAAAGCATTTTCCATCCAAAGTTTGGCGGACAACCGAGTGATAAGGGTAATATTGTTGGAGAAAAAATTATTTTTAATGTAAGAAAGTTCTTCTCTATAACAATGTACTTATACATGCTGGAATTATGAATGGAAGCATGGAGGTGGGAGAACATGCCCTATGTAGAATAGATTGGAATCTTAGATATAAGATTATGAAACTTCATACTAGTGGACATATATTAGATTATACAATGTATATGGTTTATCAAAGACCCGTGAAAACCCTATCGGCTTTTCCACGGACCTTCTAAAGCATACTTAGACTATCAAGCTAATATACCGGATAGAGAAATGATTAATAAAATCGAGAAAATAGCCAATAATATCGTTGAAAAAATATTGATATTAAAATTAAATTGGTTAAATCTGAGGAATTAGAGAGGAATGTAATTAATCCGCCAAACTTAGATAGACTTCCAAAGCTGAGGGAATATAGAATAGTCGCCATTGGAACACTTATAGCAATGCCATGCACAGGAACTCATCTTAAAAATACTGGAGAAATCAGTGAAATTAAAGTTAAGGGGATAGAAAAGTTAAAGACTAGATTTAGGTTATATTATGACTGTATCTAGTAATTATCAATATATTTCATTAGATTTTTCATTATACTTGCCTCCCCATTATTTTCTCTTAAAGAAATCTTCTTAATATATGTGAGTCCGCTAGGCCTAGAATTGATCTCTAATACTATTGGTTTTATAGACTTCTGATATTCTAGAAGTAAGTCTATACCCATATATTTAAGATTATCTTTATTATTTGCTCCAAGATTTATGGCTTTAGCGGTATCTATACATATTTTAAATATTTTAAAAATATCTTTTTCATTTAAAAAATACTTTATATTATTATAATATATGTTTCTGAGAAGTTTATTGATATCTATGATTTTACCTCCATGAGATATTGAAGAAACTATTTCACTCCTATTTCTCGATATTATTCCATATCCACCTTCAATTTCATATTCTCTTCCATTATATGAAACATTTATTCTAATCGTGAACGGATATACTGAATTATATAACATATTTCCTCTAACCTCTTCGACTATGACATCATCTGTCTTCAAAATCTTTTTACAATATTCCATAACTTTATCTCTATCATTTACGTTAAAAACCCTTATACCAATACCCTCTGTACCGTGATCTGGCTTAACTATAACTCTTCTAGAAGATATCCTGTCTATAAAAGAATTTATCTTTATATCTTCACTATATTTTGGTAGAAAAATGTATTTGGGCATTTCGATATTTTTCCCATATATTTTACAATATTTTTCTATAAATCTATGTGTAAGATATTTGCTATTACATCTATTTGATGGTATAGATGGATTTACTAAAACTATATCTCTATTCCATAATGATATTGCGAGAGTTCTGTGCATTTCAATCTCATTTTCACGAGGTAGATTTAATATATGACAAAACTTTATAGGAATGGGAGGATAGAGATAAGATTCAATTAAATAGTCGTCTTTACATAGAATTGCTCTATATGCTTTAATTCCATTTTTATAGAATATTATCCAATCTCTATATACTCCCATGAAAAAAATGTTTCCACCATATCTATAATTATATTCATTGATATCCTGTGAAACATCCCATAAAGCATTTCTAAAAAAGCCATTAAATGTTCCAAATAATATTGAAAAAACTTTTTCAGACACATTAGCTTTAATTGGCTCTACATATATGTAAAGTGGTATATTTTTACCGACAAAATTTTCAGCTATACTATATGCAACTCTATTCAAATATATTTTGGACAGAAAAGTATTGACAATATCTATTATACCGAGATATCTTGACGATAAAATATAGAGAATATATCTTAAATCAACTAGCTTTTCATAAAAATATCTATATGGATTATGAAATAATCCATTGAAAAAACTGATTAAAAATTCTTCTATAAATATGTTTAGAAAATTTATTGGGGAGCCATCTATAGGAAAAATATTTTCTACATACCTTTTTTTATAAACATATTCATAGTTTCTAATAAAATTCTCACTTATCTTATCATTTTGTAGAAAATATAATAGAGATTTTAATCCAATACCGGCTATCTCACTAAATTTATCATATTTTTTTCTCAAGAATTTATAGAAAAAATTTATTTTACTATTAAAAAAATTATTAGCAATAGTATTTAAAATAATTATAAATATTGCTAGATATCCGTTCAAGTTTATTTCTTTAAAATCAATTTTAGATAGAAAATTGATGACTTCATCTATATCTCTACCACATAGAATACTTATATCAATCATCTCTAATTTTAATAGATTTGAAAACTCATTAAGAAGATTTATTTGATTTGGATAAGACATAAATATTTTTATAAAGTCTCTCTCTAAACTTTCACCTCTACTATTATAAAGATAAAAAAATTTTCTTTTTACATCAATGTTATCTAGAAATGAGATATAGGATGATAAAATATATCCAGTCCTATTTAATGAAATCTTTTCATTAAATAATTCATCTATAAAAGTTTTCTCATGCATAGTATCATTTCACATAGAAATAATTAATAATCAAGTTAATAAATAATTATTCTGGGAGAAATCTTATGGGATTTAGACCTCCATATGTTGCAGGCGCATTCTATCCTAGAAACCTTGTAGAATTAATTAAGACAATAAAGAAATGTTTTTTAGATAAAAATTTTGGACCCGGAGATTTACCTAGCAGTGAAAAAAGAGAAATAGAAATTATTGGAGGAATTTCTCCACATGCTGGTTATGTTTATTCAGGACCATGTGCCGCACATTTATACAAGATTCTCGGCGAAGCTAAACTCGATAATCCCACCATAGTTATACTTGGTACTAATCACTCCGGAATGGGCTATCCAGTATCAATGCATGTCAATAGGTTTTGGAAAACACCAATGGGAATAGTTGAGACAGATAGAGAATTCGGTAAACTACTTCTAGACACCGAGTTGGTTGTTGAAGACGCTACTGCACATAATTGGGAACACTCAATTGAAGTACAACTACCATTTCTACAATTTGTTTTCCAAGAAGAATTTAAAATTGTACCGATAGTTGTATCCCATATACCTTTAGAAACGATGAAAGAGATAGGGGAAAAAATATATGAATTAAGTAAAGACTATGATAGAAAAGTCATAGTTATTGCTTCATCGGATTTCACCCATCATGGATATCAGTATGGATATGTTTTATTTAAGTCAAATCAAAGAGAAAATGTAACTAAACTTGATAGATCATACATAGATGATATAGTTAGTTTAAATATAAATAGCTTTCTAAATAAAATAAAAAAGTTCAATGGAACTGTTTGTGGATATAACTCTATAGGAATTTTAATAGAATATGCTAGACAATATAATAGTAGAGGTAAACTATTAAAATACTATAACTCTGCGGATATAACTGGAGATGAAAGCCTTATAGTTGGATATGCATCAATATCATTTGAAACGGGTTAAGTTTAAATTACAGTTAAGTCATTTTCTAAAGTATGAGAAATATAGATACAATTGGATACCACTATATTATTGAAGCATCAGGATGTGACCCTAAAATACTCGCAGATTCTGACAAACTTAGAGAAATACTCGTAACAGGAGCTAAGAAAGGTAAAATGGATATAAGAATAGTACATTTCTATAAGTTTTCCCCAACTGGAGTAAGTGGAATGGTAGTTGTATCGGAATCACATGTATCTATTCATACATGGCCTGAGGAAAAATATGCTGCTATTGATGTATATATTTGTGGAGAAAATACGGAGCCCGAATACACAATAGAATACATTTTGGAAAAAATACATGCTGAATATGCGCATATAACCGAAATAAAGAGAGGAATAAGAGATAATGATGAATATACACATAGCATTCTATCATGGGATGAAGAAAAATAGATAGATTATTTACCTATAATTTCCTTATATTTTTCTCCAACTCTAGCTAGATTTATTAATATTGGATCTACCGATTCACCTTCTCTACCCTTAGTTTTTAGCTGCCTCTCATATGGATAAAATAATCCCATACCTATATTCTCTTCTATCGGAACCACATCCCATCTAATGATCTCATTCTTCTCATATACCGGTTTTAACATTAGGTCCGATAGATTTGTCATTGGAATATAATATGGTGTGCCTGTAGCATCTCTACCTACCCATATACCCTCCTTTTCAGCAAATATTGGAGCATATAGTTCCATCATCTTCATAGTGGCCTTAGAAACACGTTCCATCTCATCTATCAAATACCTATATTTTTCTTTAAACATCTCTCTTTCAAGGACAAATAACTGTCCACCTTGACCATAATTAGCTATACCCTTAACATGTATAAGCATAATCCATCCAACTATCTGAGGCTCTTCTCCAGGAACCTGCGTAACATAGTTTCTAAAATTCCAATACAATGGAGTTTCCTCATCAATTCTTATATTTAATGACTCAAAATGCCTTTTAATCATTTCAAATGCCTTTTCTGTAAGAATCTCTCTAGGATTTGATTCGATAAACTCTTGTATTACAGCATCATCTTTAGGCAGTATTTCATTCAATATAAAGTTTAATGCATCATTAAACCCGTATATCTCTATACTCCCATCAAATCCACGAATATTCTTATTGAACCTTCTTCCATCGATATCTTTAAGCAAAGCTATAATTGTCCCTCTACCACCAGACTCTGTACTCGTCTTAATAATAACCTTCCTATGTTTTTCAGAAAATCTTTCTAAAACATCTTCAACGTATCTTCTCCTGGAACTTGAATCAAGACTTTTTAACTTATCTCTATATATATTTACTTGATCCATAAATTGTATTCTCTCATTCGGACTAACCCTATTATTATAATATTTGATCATCTCAGGTAAAACCGTCTTCTTATAAGTTAATCTATCAATGACCCTTGTCTGGTTTAAAGGTATACCCATCTTCTCCAATACTTGATTTAAAAACCATTGATGAGTAAAATGTGGAAAAACTACGTGAGCTACAAGCGGCTTCTTAAACTTTACAAATACAAATCTACCTTCATCGCCTATGTCTTTATACTTTTCCCTAAGCTTTGAATCTAATATTGATTTTAAAATCTTATTTCTTCCACCAGCTCTGACATATTCATTTTTCGTCAGGAACATTAATCCATAATCTATTAAAGCTATTTCTCTACCAGATTTTTCATCAACACTTTTTCTTAGAAAATTAGTCATAATAATATTTTTATCTGGACCCTTATTTTCGTGATGATAGGGAGCACGTTTTAAAAATGTCATAGCAGTAGTATTTCCAAGATTATATAGTATGACCACATTAACCCTATTTTTATAGTCTAATGCATCGGGATCTACGTCATCTAAAACCTCTGGTAAAAAGAAACCATCATGATATAGTGTTGCAAGGTCTCTTAGCCTAGCATATTTGAAAACAAATTTAGATGCCTCAATATATCCATCCCTTAAAGCTATATCATCTCTATCTGTTCCAAGTGTAAGCAATATTTCTACATCCTTTTTATCCCATAATTTTAATTCAGTTCTATTCTCAATAACCTTTCTCAAATAATTATATAGCCATTTATGTCTTCTCTCAATTAACTCAAACATCTCCTTTCTAGTAAAAACATCATTAAAGTTTTTATCTTTAGAAAAAGTAGCCCTCATATAAAGATATGGAGTATAATCGAATATATGTATGTTTAAAGTCCTATCAAAGAAAGTCGCTATAGCTGTCCATCTCTCCCTCCATGTAGTTGCATTAGATACGAGTTCTATAGCTAGGGAAATGTCTAGTAACTCTGCAGCCATAGCTATCTTCTCTAAAATACCTTTATCTCCATTTGCATAAGATGCGAGCCTAGCTAAATGATCTACAAGTATTTTATGGTTTCTTATACCTATACCTCCAGTTCTAAATATATTTTGATTAATGAAATCATATATTCTATTAGCCTCGTCAATACTTCTACTTAACTCTCTTGTAAGTATAGTTATAGCGTTACCCATATAGATAATTAGTTTTGAAAAAATATCATCACTTATATCTATTCCAGATGATTCAAGCATTTTTTTAGCATCATGATAAATTTTATCAAAATTTCTCTCCCTAAAGCTCGGAAGCATATATTCTATTATCCTAGCTATTCGCTGTCTTCTTCTAATCAATCTTCTCTGCAATACCTCCCACTCCTCTTTCATCTCACCCTTAAGCGAGCCCCCTAAAACTCTCTCAACCTTCTCCTCGACAACCTTCTCCCTAAGTATAAGTCTTTCAACAACTTCTTTCACAAATTTTCTCTCAAGCTTGCCTATTATTGGCGGTGAATCCGGTAAATTTATTGGACAAAATCTAATATTTTCATCAAATCTATTCCATAACTCGTAAACATACTTCTTAAATTCATCAAAATCTCTGAAATTCTTAACCCTATTTAATAGGAGATATCTTCCACCTAATATTAGAAATGTACCGAAATCTAGATCCGCCAAATTTAAACCTGAAATACATCTGCCAATTACCCTTAAAATCAATTTATACTTCTCTCTATACTCACTATACTCTTTCGCATCACTTCCGATTTCCATTCCTTCAAGGAGCCAATTATATTCATCAATCTTATCCCTGATTTTCCCGACAATATTATTCAATATTTTCTGGGCTTCAGCATAGCTATGACTCATAATATTATTTAGTAATCTTTCGGCAAGATTTTTTTCTTCATTCATCTCATTTAGCCAATAATCGATTATTTCATCAGAAATCCCTATAGCTACGTATGTTCCTCCTAATGCGAGCCACGACTTAACCATATCTTTATCAAATACCACTCCCCTAGCCCCAGCAGAACCATCAACGATAGCTAAAGCACTACTCGGATTTCCATCTTTCATCAAAAAATATAGTTTCACTAAGTTTTCTGTAAATTTAACTAAATTTGGATGAGGTATACCCAGACTTAGTACATCTAAGCCTCTAATACCCTCCTCGAAACTCTTATATATTCCCCTATAATAAACATTTAACCAATGAATCCCACCCTTAACCCTATTTAATATAATTTTATCAATATTTTTGATAGATTTTAGCTGAGGCCATTTTGAAAAAGCTATACCATATTTCTTAAAGTTTTCCTCAATATCTTTCTTACTTAACCCAAAATCCATTAAAATCTTTTGAGATAAATTAAGTATAATTCTAGGCCTATCTTTAATCTTTATTTCACCACCATTACTATCTATACCTATAATCCATTCAAGAAAATCTACGCCGAACTTCTCTAAATTTAATATAATGTCATCCTCACTTATACCAGGAATATTTTCTAACAAAAACATTTTTATCTTCTCCGCCCCATTCTTCAATCTAATACTGCTATCAAACAGCCAGCTATCTACATCTATTAGAGGATCTATAACTCTTATTTCCCCAGGAACATCGTATTTATCAAGATATTTATGAACTATTTCTCTTAACCATCTCCATCTCATCCTATTAAGTCTCTCATCAGATTTTGTTAATGCGAGAAATAGTTCAAACTCTGTTGAAAGTCTACTATCCTGTACACCTGGCTTATAAGATGCCTGAATACCTACACTAAACTCCTTGAAATCATGTACATTTGGATTCCTCTCCCTAGCTCTCTCTAACGCATGATATATTAAAGCAGCTGTATGATATGGCATAAAATTGTTTACGAGCCTTGATGGAATATATCTTTCCTCATATAATTTTTTAGCAATATCTCTGAGATATTTTTTCCATGGACTAACCGGAGAACCGAGTTTTGACACTATATCAATAATATTCTTAACACCATCTATATAAATTCCCGTAGTAGAAAAATCTTTCAGAACTTTTTTAATCTTCTCCTCAACCATTTCCTGCCATTCAAGAACATCCTCATAATCCCAACGACTCGATAAAAGTTCCTCAACTAAATTTATTATATAGGGATGTAAATATCTTGGCACACCTATCTTCTCCAATACATCTTCACTTTTAAGACTCAATACATAGCTTACAAATAATCCGTCTTTAGGTACACAGAACCCTCCATAGCCTCTCCCAGGCCATAGGATTAGGTGGGTTGGACGCATATTTATATAAGATATTATCGAATAAGCATTTGCACCCATAGCCTCAGCAGATAATGCTATGAGATTTGCAAAAGCATAGTTATCGTCTCTAGAAGCGTTTTCCAGCGTCTTCTGTCCCTCAGCACTAGCTGGATTAGGAAATATATAAGCACCTTCCTCAGAAATATTTATTTTTTCAAACAATTTTTGGGCGGCTCTACCAGCCTCTAAGTCAAACGGACCTAAAGGCTGTCCAAAAGCTATAACCGATTCGATTTCATGTGGACCTAGATCTACTCGACTTGGAGCATATACAAGATTATATGCTTTTCTCTCACCCACAGCCTCATACCTATATTTATCTAATTCCTTTAATAATCCATGTTTAGCTATAACTTCCTTCCTTGCAGTAGACAATGCAAGCTCAATATGATCTCTAATATATCTATATGTTAAGTCTATCAGCTTAATTTTAGAATCTTTCGTAAGTTTCAATGTACTAGAATCTAAACCATATTCACTTAAAACTTTCTCTCTAGCCTGAATAACGCTTAACCCATTTTTAACATATCTCTCTACATCTTTATCGAGATTATATTCCTTTATTAAAGCTATTTTAGCTACCTCTCTTCTAAAGTCTTTATCCTTTAAAATAATATTTAGCAATGCTCTCTCTTCACTAAATCCCTTGGATAACTCCATTTTCAATGCTTCATGATAATGCATATCCTCTATAGCAGTTTTGGCATACATTATCATATTTCTACGATATTTTTTAACAAGTTCTTTAACCTCATCCTCCAATCCATATGCCTTCACTATATTATAGTTTGCCATCTCCTCTTCAAGCCAATATTTTACTAGATTAGTCATATTATAGCTCTGAGTAGTTACAACAATAAATGTTGGAGGATTCCTACCCTCCTTCAAGGAATTCTCAATATTCATAGCCCAATAAGGCGCCATCATCCTTATAGCTGTCTCCATATTCTCATAATCTATCTCATATCTACCTTCACCTATCTCATGTATAAACAAGGGTAAAGCCTCAATCCAGTAATCAACGTATTTCAGTGCCGTAAGACTAGGAGTTGCATGAATATTCATACCTCCCTCAGCAATATATTTGTCCAACCCAAATTCAGGACCAGCATATGCCTTTAAAATCTCATTAACATATGCTATCTTACTAGCCCCCATTGGAGAAATTCTTTGACCGAAAAACACATAAGCATTATATTTATACCTTGAATTATAGAAAGCCTCACTAATATCCTCTAAAAATTGATTTATTCTTAGATGGAGTCTATTTAATTCATCTAGTTTTCTAATATACTGATCCCCGCTAAGCCTACCCTCGTCCCTAGCCTTCCTTAAATTCTTCTCAACCTTCCCCCTATAATTTTCCAATCTCCTTAAAATCATATCTCTTATACGTATAAAATATGCCTCTGGTATCCACTTATCCCCTAAAATTTTTTTAAATCTTAACGCTGGGCTATAAATCTCATATAAATTATTGTCCGACAAAAATTTCAGTAAATCCTCAACAATATTTTTAAACTTCTCATTAATTTTATAGCTCTTAGAAGCAGCTAGCAGATATCCTATAACCATAGATGCCCTGCCAAGCCGCATATATACTATATCCTCCCCTCTCTCCCTAGCCATTTTAATTAAGTTAACTATATTCTTCTCTTCTAACCTATCATTATAGGATTGCTTTATAACCCTATATAAATCATTTCTACATCTAGTTGAATATATATCTCCACCATATTTTCTTAAAATATCTCTAACTCTTTCAACATCATACGCATATTTCTTCCTAGACTGAGATATAAGCCATGTAATCCACCTATCTACATCTCCCTTTAAACTGTTTTCGAGAAATATAAAGAAAATGTTATCTATGTCATCTCTTTTTAGAAAAAATTTTACGATCTTCCTCTCCTTAAAATCATATTTTTTATATGCTTCTAGACATTTCTTTAACACAAATTTCTCATCAAATCCAGTTAAAATATATGATATGTATATTGAAAATAAGTTGAAGATTAGTATTAACTCCTCTTTACTAATATTCTCAAAAGCCATTGCATTTATCTTAATAATATTTTTAGAGACCTCTAAAATATTTCTACCACCATTATAGAAATATATTTGTAACTTAAGCCCAGACAATTTCTCCAAAATATTGGGAGAAATATTTTTGAAACCTGCATTAAATGCGTCGACTAGGTTATTAATTAACTTATGTTTCGATAAATCTTCTATTTGGAATTTATCCCATTTCCATCCTCTTTGAAGAAAAGATAAATTTATATTTCCAATTATATTGATCCAATCCTCTTTAAACCCTAACATGTGTATTGGAAAAACATAGCTCAATTTAACATCCCTCACCATTTTATTTAATCTGGATACATTATTTAAACAATATTGTGCCCTAACCTCCTATACTTTAACTTTTTTATAAGCTTTCTTCTAATAGCACTTTTAAGAAAATCTATCACTTTCTTCTTAAGGAAAACTATATCAGAGCGCTTATAGTCCTCAGGATAAATGGATTCAATACACCAGTCACTTACATTGAAAATCATCTTTAAATTATCATAATATACAGCTATCCTATATTTTTCTAGATCATTTATTTTATCTGAAACAGACCTTCCATATGGTATATGAACTCCATATGATTCGGAAAACACTATATCTGAATAGAGAATATCATCGCTATTTATCCTACCATTAACCAGGGCAACTATAAATTTCTTGAAATTAACTAAACTAATATATTTGAACTCATTTTCAGATAATCTTATACTAATATTTTCCGGATATTTTATTAAAAGTGGGATTTTTAAAAGTTCATCATATAAGAAAATTCCATGCCCTATTCTCTTATATTCACCCAATAATTGACCATGATCACTCGTTATAATTATCAATGAGCGATCAAACTCATTGTACTCCATGAGTAAATTAAGTAATTCTATAATCTTAGAAGAAAGATATTTAGCTTGATCCCTATATTTCATTTTAAATATAGATATAACTCTTTCATCAATTTCTTTATTAAAGAGAATATTTTCAAAAAAATATTTTTTAAATATCAGTTTCCTTGAATATGGTTCATGCATTTCCATAAAGTTTAAAAATATGAATCTTTTCTCGTATCTTTTTTCCAAAAATTTTTTAAGTTTAAGTAAAATTTTTCTAACTCCCTTATCTTTAGGCCAGTTATTCATTCTCATATAAATTGGATGGTACAGTTTTATTAAAAAGTGATTTGCGGCATCCTTAAATAATAATTTATATTTTCTTTCTTTAAGCAGTGCCTTTAATAACTCCTTTTTACCCCCAGAACTCAATTCTAATTTTATTTCTCTCAACTCATCTAAATCATGATTATTCAACAAAGGGAGGGGGAGAGAATAGTCATGAAGATATAAGTATTTAAATCCGGTGAATCCGAAATGAGGCGATATAAGCGGATTCGCAGATAAAAGATATGTAATATATCCCTTACTTTTTAGATAAACATTTAATATAGAAGTTGACTCTAACTTTACATCGGTAATCTTCCTATTTCTACTTTCATGTACTCCATGTATTAATGGATAATTTCCTGTAAAAATGGATGCGTGTGCAGGTGTAGTCCACGGAGAACATGATATAGAATTTTTATAAAAAATAAAACCATACTTGTTTACTAAATTGTTTTTAAAGTATTCGACATAATCTTCTCTCAACGTATCAAGTACAATAAACACTATATTTGGTTTTTCCATAAATATTCACTTATTTCTATTTTAAATAGATTGATAAAATTATCTGCTGCCAAATATTATTTCATAAAGCATGCCAAGAGTTCTAACCATCTGTCTTACAGTTTCAACTAAAGAAAGAATAAATGCATCTGAAAAATTTATATCATCTAACTTTATATATCTCATAAAATAGTGAAGCCATATTAAAAGTTCTAGTGGGAAAAAGATAAGTGAAAAAGTAAGTAAAATGTTTTTCTTTGTCCATAGTTTTCCTTCAATAGGATGTTTCTTAGATATATGTACATAGCTTCTCCCATATCTAAAATTTATCTTCCAAAACCTCTTCCCTGTTTCAAGATGATCAACATAATGTTCTAGATAGGAAAGCTTATATCCGGCCTTTCTAATCCTAAAACTTATATCAGAATCCTCTTTGGCAAGCCTAAAGTAGGGATCAAAGCCACCGACTTCTCTAAGCACACTTTTTCTAAAAACTGTACACGCAGTATGAGTTGCTATTATTTCTTCGGGATAAGGCTTTTCTTTCCAATGTAGATGAATAGCTAAATTTTTTGTCTGAAACTTAGCCAAAATACCTCCTTCACTACATTTTGGCTTTAACTTTGCCCCAATAGCTCCTAGTTTTCCATCTTTTTCTAAGATTTGTAAAGCATTTTTAAAAAAATCTCTATCAACTATTACATCACTATCAATCATTGCAACATACTTTATATATTTACTAGTCCTCCTCCAACCAAGATCTCTCGCGTATCCTAACCCTCTCCCCTCATCATATAATATCTTTATATTCAATCTATCTCTAAAACTCTCAACTATTTTTAATGTATTGTCTTTAGAGCCCCCATCCACTATTACTACCTCTCTTGGTATATAGCTACTCTTAACTAATCCTTCCAATGTTTCCCTAATAGTTCTCTCAGAATTTTTAGTAAGTATTACAGCCGCAAGCATATATTACTCATAAGAATCATTAATTTAAAAAGTTTTTGTAGCTCCGTAGCATCAACAACCATTATTATAAAATTACTAGTATTTTCCCATACTATCCATACATAAAAAATTCATGGAAAAAAGATATAACAAATATTAAATAGCTAACTTATTAATTGATTATTTAGGGGAATTGATGGAGAAAACTAAGTTTGGAATATATATTCCTAAAGACTTATTAGTCAAATTAGATGAATGCATGCGGTCGTTGAACATCAATAATCGTTCTAAAATTATGCAGGAAGCATTACAATTATTTTTATTGGAACATGGATGGAAGACCGATCATAAGGTTAAGGGTATAATTGGAGTTGTTTATAGACATGGAAAATGTGATATAGTGTTAACTGAAATACAACATGAATATCTAGAAATAATAATATCTACAATTCATATACATTTGGATAGGGAAAGATGTATGCTTGCCATTATAGTGGATGGAGATGGAGATAGGATAAGAAATTTAATAAGTGAAATAATGAATATAAAGGGAGTGAAAATCGTAAGACCATTAATCCTTAGTCTAGCTACCAATAATACGTTTTATAAGAATTTTATCGAAGAAAAATCTAAATAGGTATGAAATAAGTAGGATTAGGGATGAGAATAAAGCTATAGTTGCACCCACCGGCAAATCAAAATAATAACTTAATGCTAATCCAATTAGAGATGAAATGGATCCATAGAAAATCGATATTAATAATTGATTTCTCGCATTTTTAGATATTTGTATAGCTGATGCCACAGGATTATAGAGAAGGGAAAATACTAGAAATCCCCCAGTAATTTTTAGAGTGAAAGCTATGGCCACTCCAGTAAAAGAGAGAAGTATAAGTATATGTAAACTTACATTTATGCCTTCTGCATCCGCTATTTTTCTATCGAATATTATTGCATCTATCTGAGACCTATATATTGAAAGATATATTATAAAAAGCACTATTACCCCGCTTAACAATATAAGTTTTGATGGAGTTACCGCTAACAAGCTTCCCCACAAAACAACTGATAATGATGCTGTAGATAAGACATAGATATTTGAAATATATAACATTAATAATGCTATTGAATTAAATATAGAGAAAAAAATCATGCTTATGAGCTCCCATCCATACTTTATTCTTGAATAAAATAGACCTATAGCTATTGAAAATAGTAGAGAAAATATTAAAGCTACATATATTATGTCTAAATTAAGTATTAATGCAAGCGATGCACCGGCTAAAGCCGCATGAGCTATGCTAAAACTGAGCGTAACTATATGGAAACGCTGAATATAATATCCGATGAGTCCACAAAAACCTCCGCTTAAAAATGCAGCTAAAATTATTGGGAAAAACATATTATTCACTTATTTTCTCAATTTTAACTATCTCTCCATCTTTCATCCATATAATTTCATCAACTATATTTTTCAGAGGATTGATATCATGGCTCACAACTATAGCTGACGCCCCATTTTCTATAACATATCTTTTAATAACATTAGAAATATTTTCCCTCGAACTCTGATCTAAACTAGAGAATGGTTCATCTAAGAAAATAATCTTAGGCTTCCTAGCAAAAGCCCTGGCTATATAAACTTTTTGTTGCTGTCCACCGCTAAGGCTTCCAATAGGCTTATCTAATAAATTTTCTATATTAAATAGTTTTGCAGACCATAATATACATTTATTAATTTCAGATGAACTTTTTTTGAAAAATGTTTTTTGTAATGCGAGTCCAAATTCTATAACCTGCCTCACAGTATAAGATTCATGGGGAGGTTTCATAAAATCCTGGGGTACATAACTACATTTCCTCCTTACCTTAACTATATTTCTACTCTTTGTATCGACCCCTAATAGATAAGCCTTACCTTTAATGGGCTTAAGTAGTCCAAGACATGTTTCAATAAGAGTGGTTTTCCCGGCACCGTTTGGCCCAGCTATAAGAATAAATGAATTAGATTTTAAGATAAAATTTATATTTTTTATAGCTGGCTTACCTGAACCAGAATAAGTTACCCATACATTTTCTAATCGTATATCTTCTCCTCGAACAGATTGCATGATGGCTCTTCCTCAACAATTTTACTAAGTCTAATCAGTCCTATCCTATCAATATCCGTCATTAACTTGACTATACTTTTCTTTAACCGTATTTCAAGCTTTCTACCACTTATTTTATTTATAAAGATATATCTAATATTATTTACATCGCTCTCTCTAAGCTCCATATTTAATTTACCTATAGTACATTGGGTTGATGCTTGAATTCCATCAATAGCACATGTATATGGAGTTTTTATCGGAGTATATATTATACAATGAAGAGAGAAAATATTTTGGGGTCTAAGTATTTCACAAGCCCTTAATCCAGCTTTATATCCTATTATTAGCCATGGACCTCTATGCCCATGTAGTTTTATAGCTTCCTTTAAAGTAAGTCTAGAAAAATTGTTCATGAAATCACTCTATTTTCTTCTAATTTTCAATATTAAGCTAACACATATAATCAATAGAACTATAGTTAATATTGAAGAAACTATTGTAACCATTCTCCACATTTTAATCTCTTCTCTTAATCTATTAATCTCTCCCTTAAGCTTGGCCTCCATTATAGCTTTACCAAGTCTTTCAGCATTCCACTTCATAACCATAGTCATATTTTTAAGTTCTGGGGAAATACCTGGAAAATTTGTTAGAGAAACCTCTACACCACCTATTGTCGAAGCCAGTTTTTCTCCAAATTCTACTCCACTTTGAATATTATCTATAATAAGAACAGCGCCGGCTTGAGAGGCATTTTTAACAATATTTTCATATTGTCTCATAGAAATTTTTTCTGGGGGTCCATAAACCGCAATTATTTTAAATCCAAGAAAATTTATGAAACCTTGCTGCCACGCCATACATATGACTGGAAAATCCTTAAATCCATGGTCTAAAGAATATTCGATTAAATATTCTTCGGTCTCATTTATAGCCTTCAAACATTTATATAGATTTTCAGTTAAATTTAATTTTAAATATTTTTCAAGCATATTTGCAATTAAAATATATTTTTCTCTAAGCTTCTCCGGAGTATTCCATGGACCAGTAACCTTTATTATCGTAGCATTGCTTCCAGACGCCATCTTTAAATCATTTATCCATGGTTCGATTCCATGAATAAATATTAGACTAGCACTTCTGAACATGTCTATATCGCTTGGTTTAATATCATAATGCGCTGGACACACAGCAGGAGAAGAAATAACCTCAACTATAACTTTATCTTTAGCTAAATCGTAAACTATGCTTGAAAGAACTGTTGTAGTACAGACAACAATAGGTTTACTTGCATTACTACTAAATGATATCGGTGAAAGAAATGATAGGAATAAAATGAAGACAATATATTTTAATCCACCATGAATTGAAATCATATGTGCACCTAAATGCTTTATTGGTACACATATATTCACCATATCTGCCTAATAAATTTTATTAGACTATCTATACTATTCTATTTACTACAATATCTCAGTGATCTGGATGAAGGTTAGTGTACTCATTCCGGTATACAGGGACTCAGATCTACTAGAATCCCTACTTAACGATATACTTAGTGACACATATAATGATAAGGAAATTTTTGTAATTATAGATGAACCATCTAAGAAGAGCTTAAAATTAGTTGAAAAGTATAGAGAAAGAGTTAACTTTATTTTAAATGGTTTAAGAAAAGGTAAAGTTTGTGCATTAAATGACGCTGTTAAAAAATCTAGTGGAGATATTCTTCTCTTCCTAGACGCTGATGTATATTTGAATAACTGTAAAAATTTTATTGAAAAAGTTGTTGAAAACATTAAAAGTACAGATTTAGTTGAGATAAAGAAGAAAATTATTATAAGAAATTTTTTGACAAAACTTGTAAGCTACGATTATATGAGTTTTAATTTTGTAAATTGGCTTTTCTCTAAAACACTTCACAGATGTATCGGTATAAATGGCGCGGCATTCGCAATTAAGAAAAAAACATTTTTAGAACTAGGAGGATTTAAGAGAGTTATATCCGAAGACCTTTATCTTGGCATGGAATCTTTTCTAAAGAAAAAAAGATTTAAGTATATAGATGAAATAGAAGTTTTAAATGAAGCCCCATTAAACTGGAAGAAATGGTTTAAGCAAAGAAAAAGATGGGGATATGGTGCAGCAATGTGGTTTAAAGATTATTTTAAAGATTTATTAAAAATTACTTTGAAGTTTCCACAAATACTTTTGCCAAGTCTGATCTTTATTTTTCCATCATTAACGCTTCTTGTCTTAATATTCTCTCCACTAACAGGTTTTTTAGAAAAAATATTAGTATTTCTCGAAATATTGTTTGCAACAAAGATAAGTGTTTTCATACCTATAGCTTTAGGTACAATAAATATTCTGTTAATAATGAAAAATTTCATGTATACATTTATCAGCTTTCTATCAAGCTTAATAATCTATTTTGTAGCCTCAAGGATATTAAAATATAGATTTAGAATTCATGAATTTCTCATATATTACTTCATATACTCCTTTATATGGTTGGCAATAATAGTTACAAGTGTGATAAAGGTATCTTTAAACAGAAAGATAAAGCTTGAAAACTGGAAATACTAAAATGATCGTGAAATTGAAATAATCTGAAAATAGGAATATAAGTAAATAAGAGAAGTTAATTTATATTTAAACACATGTATTCTATATCATGATTGAAATAAACGAGAAAACCTCTAAAATATCCGGGATTTAACGGGCCCGGAGGGACTTGAACCCCCGACCTATGGCTGTCTCCATGAATCCGGAGGCCATCGCCATAATCCATTCTAGGCTACGGGCCCCTATTAAATTTACTAAAACAATAATATAAGTCTTCTTTAACTCATCTGCAAATTTTCTGTGACTCTCATATTATTAATTAGTTAGGGAATTATGGTATTTTGGTGTAATATTGGTTGATAGATCGCATTTGCAATTGTAGCTTTAAGTATAAAGTCAAGAACTATCAATATCAGTGAAAATAATAGTATGTTTTTTATCTTAGAGATGTTGAAAAATGTTCTTCCAAAAATATTTTTCATAAATATATGTAATAGGCTAGATGTTTTTCTCATGAAAAGTTTTATCAATAATGCATAGGATAAATATGTTAATGATATCCCTAGTCCAATATATCCTATTACTCTAAGTATAGCATATATTGGCCAGGAAAACAAAGCTACAAAAATAAGGCTAGTCAAATTATTTTTAGAATATAATAGAAGAGTCCCAACATAGTAGTTCATATAATTCAATAAATACGCCCCTAATAGAAGTGCAGCAAAACCCATGGTTATAAATGCTAGAAATGAAAATAGAATTAATTCCTTTATCTTCGGGATAAGAAATAGCTTATAGTCTCCCTCAGCACCTTCTCCAGTCTTTATCCATGAAAACATCTCATTTCTATATTTCTCACCATTAATAATGATTTTAGAAGCATGTTCGGGCATATAATAGCTAAATAGTATAACTATGATTGAAAGTATAAATGCCCATGATAATATTAATTTTAAAGCATTCTTAAATCTCTGAGAAATTATATAGAATAAATATGCTGGATAAATAGTTATAACACTTACTAATGGTAAAAATATTGGATGAATATAGGCCAATAATAATCCAAGACATGTAAAGATAGAAGAATATATTAGAGATGCCGTAAAACCTTTTGGCCATATTCTCCAAATTCTGGCTATAATTGAAAGGATATTCATGTAAACTACCTAGTTCAAATATAAAGTTACTTACTCAATTAGGATTAATAAGTTTAAGTATGGTAATATTAAAATATTGTTTAGCCTCTAGTAATTATAATTGGTCGTTTTTCAACTAGTGCTTGGATAACTTTCCTTCTTCCACTGTCCAACGATCTCCATAGAGTTCCTCGAGAAATGTTCATTTTCGCAGCGGCATCATCTTGTGTTAAACCCTCTAGGTATACTAGTCTTAAAGCCTCATATTCATCTGGTAATAAGTATATAGGTTCACCTGGAAAGGGTAGCCCTCTTGAATCAAAGGGTACAAATGTAACATATTGTATTGGACCCCATATCATTCTATTTTTAGGAGGTCTACCCCTTCTACCTCTACCCCATCTCCACATCCATGGAGGACCACGCATTTACACACCTATAATATTTTAACTATTTGCCTTTTTATATCTTACTCATAAAATTATATTTGTGCCATATTTATAAAATATTTTTTCTATTACATTTTATTAGGGATAAAATAGCATAGAAAGATTTATATTTGTGCATTTACACAAAAATATATAGAAAATATCTAGAGGTGAAATGTATGGGTTGGTTTGGAGGAGGATGGGGTTGGGGTAGAGGTAGAGGAGGATGGCGTGGTCCATGGCCTGGCAGAGGTCCCTTTAGCTATCTACCTCCATGGCAGAGACCTGGATGGCTTTATGGACGTGGAAGCTGCTGGTGGCTATTTGGAGGACCATGGAATGTACCTGGATACTACCCCTATAGTTGGCCTTACTACAGATATCCATATTGGCCACCCTACTATATGTATGGATTTCCATACTATGGTGGATATACCTATCCATGGTTTTATCCCAGATACTGGTAGGTGATACTAATGGCCTATCCATATTATTATTATCCTTATCCACCAATGTATGATCCATTTTCACTAACATATATATGGATGTCTCAATGGATGTACATGATTTCAATGATGTATTATATGGAGATGTTTAAAGTGATGATGGAGACGTGGAGAAGATTTGCAGAAACGTCTTTTAAAACTACTACCCAATAAATTTATTTTAAAATAAATTCTATTTTTTTGGTAATTTTTTTTATCGCCTGACTTGAAGGTGTATTTGGATAAATTTTTATGACTGGCTGCCCCAGTATATATGCTTCCATCATTTTCTCATCATATGGAATCGTATAGAAATCTATTTTCAATTTTTTTATGAATTGAATTAATTCTCTATATATTCCTCCCTTTAACCCATATTTATTTATAATTGTAATATGCTTCTTATTACTCATTTTTCCTATTAGTTTACAGAGTTTTTTAAAGTCATTTAATCCTAGCTTAGTCGGCTCAGTTATCGATATAATCATATCGGCTTCCTTAAATGCATTATATATTCCCTCACCTGTACCTGGAGGAATATCTAGAATTATTAGATCGTATTTATCTTTTAGACCGATATTTATACCGTATTTCAATGTATCCCTCATAACTTCATCTGTCTTACGTTCACCAGGTATAAGTTCACCTACAATTATACTGGGATTGCTATCTCTATTCTCTAAGATATATCCGATAACCATATTGTCTTCAACAATAGCCTTTTCTGGACAAACTATTGTACAATTGCCGCATCCCTCGCATAAAGTCTTTATAAACAATAATTTTTTCCCGGGAATTAAGACCAATGCATGTACTGGACAATATTTTATACATTCACCGCAAAGCGTACATTTATCCTCTAAGAGTTTTGGTTTAAAAAAAGATATAGTTTTGACTCTCTTTAAATCTCTTTTAAATAATGTATAGGTGCATGGATTATCTACATCTAGGTCTACTAACAGAACTTTATAGCCTTTTTCAGCAAAACTTAGTGACAAGTTTGCTGCAAATACTGTTTTACCTGTACCTCCCTTTCCACCACCTACTGCAATGATTTTCAAGACTTCACCTCAGACAATATTTTATAGAAAATTTTAATCAAATTTTTTGAAACACTATCTTCAGGATATAATTTAAGAAAAGGTATCATCAAACTATATGCTTTAACAACATTCTCATCATATCCAATTTTACCAATAACATTTAGTTCATCGTTCTTCTCAATTTTTTTAGAAAAAGTTTGATTTAAGTCATATTTATTGATTATCGAGACAATATTTAATCCCAATTTCTTTGAAAGATTCAGCAATCTTTTTGCGCCTTTAAGGGATTGAGAGGTTGGTTCAATTACAATTATGAGTAAATTTGCTCCTACAATGCTTGAAACAACTGGACAACCTATACCTGGAGCTGCGTCAATAACCACTATATTTAGTCCTTTCTCCAATGCATATTTTCTAGCAATATTCCTTAACCTATATACTAGTAACCCACTATTCCTTTCACCTACATCTAAATCTCCAGTAACTATGGGTATGTTTTCATTAGAAATTGCTATGAATATATTTCCTCTCCTAATCTTCTTCATAGACATAGCTTTTACTGGACAGACAAGCATGCATGCCCCAAAACCTTCACAACTATTATAATCTATTCTAGGTAACCCATTTTTAATAGAAATTGCATTAAACCGACATACATCTTCGCATAATCCACATCCAATACATTTACTATAATCTATATCTACAATATTTCCATAAAAATCTTCATGAAAAATTTTCTTTTTTACACCACCTAAGGCGAGAAGTAGATCTGGAGCCTCGACATCTGCATCTACAGAGAGTATATTAAAACCATTTTTAAGTAAAAAATATGATAAATTTGATGAAATAAAAGTTTTTCCAGTACCGCCTTTTCCACTAGCAATAACAATCTCTTGAATCAAGCAGAAATCCCCATACTTGCTAAAACTGAGCCAAGCATAGTTCCCGGAGAAACTATATGTATCTTTACACCAGCTTGTCGTAAAACCATCTCAACATTAGGTCCAACATTAGATGCAATAAATATGCTTATCCTGCCATTTAAAAGCCATTGAGCTAACTGTATTCCGGCGCCTCTGGGAATATTCATAGCCATGTTTGGATAAATGTTTATAGATGTAATTTTATTACCGCTAACATCAATTATAGCTATATATGGAGCCCTACCTGCGCGAAATGATATTGGAGAATTTAAACCATTATTTGCGTCAACAGTTGCAGCTATCCTCATAGTATTGGGTTGCAACGGAGTCATCGCAGGCATGTTTATAGGGATCCACCCCCCACCATAGCCTCCTCCAAATCCTCTGCCACGCCTCCATCCTCCACCATAACCCATAGTTCTCCCCATTTCGTTCGATATTACAAAAATATTCATGAACCTATTTAAAGATTACTATATTTTCAGTAATTTTTGAGAAATAGCATAATAATAACTTTCTTCGTTAAATAGTATTTCTGTTCATATTTTATTTAGCCATTCACTTATTGCTGAAAATCAGCATTTAAACTTATCTCTAATTAGTAGATTTTTATTTTTAATCTCATAATAACAAGTAATCTAGCATTTTATTAAATCTACTAAATACTGTACTATTTTTTCTGCAATATTTATTCCACTCACCCTTGTTAGTTCCTCGAAATCTGCGCTCCCATTTACTTCTAAAAGTACGTATCCCCTAGGACTTTCAAGTATATCTACTCCTGCATAATCTAATCCAAGCATCTTACTTATTTTAATCGCTATCTCCCTTACTTCTTCTACAGGCTTGTACGGCTTTCCAGTACCCCCCTGAGCAATATTAGTCTTCCACGATGATGGAGAAGCTATACGATACATTGATGCAACTATATCATCTCCTATAACCATTATCCTTATATCTCTACCGGGATTCTCTATAAACTTTTGAAACATGAGAGGTTGATTAAATGCTTCCAACGTCTTCATAGCTTGAAACGCTATATCTTTATCCTTAAAAAGAGTTGAACCAAATCCTCTAGAACCTATTATCGGTTTATATATGTATTTACCCCAATGTTCTATAAATTTATAAGTATATGCTATATTTTCACTTAAAATTGTTTCGGGAACATTTATCCCTCTAGATTTTGCTATCAAAAGCGTCATAAACTTATTTCTAGATAATATTAGTGAATCAACATTATTCATAATTCTTATTCCACAATATTCTATTAGCTTCAAAATAGATACTCTAGATAGAAATTGTTCAAGAGATGGTGAAAATCCTAGACCTCTGAGCAATATACCATCAACTTTAAGCTCCTTTATTCCTATCGAAAAATCCAGATCATTATCCAATATTTTGCCTACAATATATTTTATAGGAATATAATGAACTGGAATATTAAGTTTTTTCGCTGCCTCAAATAACCGTCTTGAAGACTTAGGAGGTATTCTGGCCTCATGAACTATACCGATTGTAGGCATCATCTCACCTATTAAAGTTTATTTAACAAATGTTATTCTAAGTTAAATATTAAATATTAGGGGATTTTAAATGTTTAATGAAAATGTTTTTAAGATAAAATACGCTATACGAGAATACATTCCGTATGCTGAGGAGTTGGAAAGAAAAGGTAAGAAGATTTTTTACCTAAATATAGGAGATCCTCTTAAATATGATTTTCAGACTCCTAAACATATAATTGAAGCACTATATAATGCTACTAAGAATGGATATAATTATTACTCATCTTCGCAGGGAGACCTGGAGCTTAGAAAGGCTATAGCATATAAAGAAAAAAAGTATAATAATGTAGATATATCTGAAGACGATATAGTTGTTACAAACGGTGTATCTGAGGCAATAAATTTCCTTACAACGCTTTTAATAAATCCTGGAGAAAAAGTATTATTACCGGATCCCGTATATCCACTATATCCTGCCTATGTTAATCTAAATAGGGGCATTCCCATCTTCTATAAATGTGATGAAAATAATGGTTGGATGCCCAATATAGATGACATTAGAAATAAGATAGACTCAAAGGTTAAACTTTTAATATTAATTAATCCAAACAATCCGACAGGATCTCTGTATAGCGAAAAGATTTTAAAAGAAATTATCGATATAGCTGGCGAATACAATTTATTTTTAGCATCAGATGAAATATATGATAGAATAGTATATGAAGGAGAGTTTAAGAGTTTAGCATCATTAACAAAGGATGTACTGATATTTGGTTTAAATGGTTTTTCTAAAACATATCTTATGACTGGATGGAGGCTTGGATACATCTATGTCAAAGATCCTGAAAACAATTATAGAGATAAAATTATTGATGGATTTATAAGACTTGCCAGGTGTAGGCTTTGTGTAAATACTCCAGTACAGAAAGCTGGTGTAGCTGCAATCTATGGTTCTCAAAAACATTTAGAAAGTATGATTTTAAAGCTAAGGAAAAGAAAGGAATATTTAGTAAAAAGATTAAAGGAAATAGGATTCTACACTACAAATCCAAATGCAGCTTTCTACGTTTTCCCTAAGATAAATATAGATGATAATAAATTTACATTTAAACTTTTACTTGAAGAAAATGTTTTAGTAGTTCATGGCTCAGGATTTGGTGAAAATGGAAGAAATCATCTTAGGATAGTATTTCTACCGCCTCAAGAAATTATGGAAGAGGCATTAAATAGAATAGAAAGATTTTATAGAAAATATTATGCTAGATAATTACAGAAAAGAAATTTCCATTTCCTTTACCATCATCTAAAATTTTTGTTAACAGACAGTTCTTAAAATAAGTATGTCTCCGATAATATTATAGCGTGGAATATATAGTATAGCCCCCATAGCACCCTATAGCACGGAATATATAGTTGCATTTTCCCCATATAGATTGCAAAATATTAAATGGTCTCTAGAGTAAGTAATAATCAAATATAAGAAAAAATAGAGCATTTTTAGATAAGAGGTTTATTTATAAAAGAGTTTGGGGGAATCTTTTTATTTGGCATAATTATAGTGCCTGGCCATATAGACGTATTTGCGCCTATAGTAACATTATCTCCAATCAAGGCACCCAATTTTTTCCTTCCGCTATCTACCAAGATATTTTTAATCAAAACTTTTACATTCTCTCCATATATATTTGTAGATGGTATTCTTACACCGCTTTCAATATAACATCCTTCTCCTATAACACTTTCCACGACAGCGCAGTGGCTAGAAATAATAGTATTGTCTAGTATTATTGACTCGGAAACATAAGTTAGAGGCCCTATTCTTACATTATCTCCAATACTCGCATAAGGACCTATAACAGAATTATATCCTATCTCTACATTTCTTCCAATATAGCTTGGACCAAATATAATTACACCGGACTCTATACATGCTTCCTCATCAATATGCACCGGTTCATAAATAATTGTATTGGGAAAACATTTTCCAACTATACTTGTATTTATCTGATTTAAGCAGTATCTATTTGCATCAAGTAGATCCCATGGATGTCCTACATCGTACCACCATCCAGAGCCTCCATTAAAGACTCTAACCAAACCACGTTCATTTAAAAGCGTTATTGCATCGGTTAACTCAAGTTCCCCTCTTTCAGAGAAAGCAATTCTCCTGCATGCATCAAATATTTTAGGTGTAAATATATATATTCCAGCATTAATTAGATTAGATCCCACATTTATTTTAGGCTTCTCAACTATTTTTACCAGTCTATCCTCCTCTAAAATCAATACACCGTATTTTGAAGGGTCATCAACTCTAACTCCAGTTATTAATGCGTCACAGGGATTCTTCTCAAAATACTTAAAAACTTTTGCTAAAACTTTATCGTTTAAAGTAATATCTCCATAAACAGCTATAAAGGGCTCTCCTCCAACGAAGTTTTCAGCCAGTAAAACGGCCGAACCAGTTCCATTTAATTTCTCTTGATATATATAATTAACATTTACATTAATATCAAGGTTATCGATATATTCTTTAATTTTGTCCATATAGTAATGTACAATAATAGCAATACTATCTACATTATTTTTAATCAGAGATCTAATTATATGTTCTATCACCGGTTTACCTGCCAATGGTATAAGTGGTTTTGGCCTATTTTTGGTAAGAGGCCCGAGACGCGTACCTTTGCCAGCTGCCAATATAACTGCCTTCAATTAAATCACTAACTATATATTGATCTAAATCAATAAATATTTGTTTATAGTTACATCTTTTCTGGAATCGGTATATTTAAAATATAAAATATTTTTTTGAGCGTAATTGCAAATGAATTTACAAGTGCTATACGCGAATTTCTAGTTAAAATATCCCTAGACCTTAACACTGGTATATTATCGTAGAATAGATTAAATAAGACTGCAAGTCTGTTAGCATAATTTGTAATCATCTCTATCTTTAATTTATCTGCAGAATATCCGATAATCTCCGGAAATTTTCCTATATTTTTAATTAGGTTTATCTCATATTTACTCTTAAATACAGTCGGATCTACATCTAATGCATATGGATTCTTTACACCACTTTTTCTCAAAATGCTTTTAGCTCTAATATATGAATATTGAAGAAATGGACCAGTATTTTCCTCTATATTTAAAGATCTCTGTGGATCAAATAATATTTTCTTTGTAGGGGATATTTTTAGAAATGCGTATTTAACTGCCCCTATACCTATTTTTTCAGCAATATCACTTAGTTCTTCTTCAGATAATCTCGGATTCTTTTCTCTCGTAATTCTATATGCATAATCATATACGTTCTTTAATATGTCATCTATAGTAATATATTTACCCCTCCTACTAGACATTTTACCTTCACTTAATGTGACTATTTCGTAAGGATAATGTACAAGTCTTTTAATAACAGATCTATATCCAAGAACCCATAATGCTAGTTTAAGCTGACGTTGAGCTAATGTCTGATCAACCCCGATTACATTTATAATTTTATCGGCTCTCTCAAATTTCCATAGAGTATAAGCTATATCCCTAGTAGTATAAAGTGTAGTTCCATCAGATCTTAATAGAACTAGATCAGGCATTTCATAATCTTTTCCTAACCCTAAATCCTTATATAGATTGTATTCCTTTAAAACTCTATCAGCTATAAATATGAGAGCCCCATTCCTCCTCTCAACATAATTAGTATCCGATAATTTTTCTAGAACCCTATAAGTAGATCCGCTCCAAACAGCTATAGCACTTTCCCAATCCCAGCTATCAAAATGTATATTAAGCTTATTAAGTGTCTGTTTAAATCCCTCCAAGCATTTTCCGATCATCTCTCTTACGATTTTGACCGCATATTCTTCCCTATTCTCATAATCCACATTAAGTTTTGTAATACTCTTCCACGGATCTTCATCAACCTCAATTTTAGACAAAATTTTATCAAATATTTTAGGATAATCTTCCTTAAGTTTAGCCGCTATGGAAATCCAATCATCTATTTGGGATAAAATCTCCTTAGCCTTTACGGCATCTCTATCTTTATAATACTCGTATTCTCTTTTCAGCTTTTTAATTGTAGCTAAAACATTTGTTATAGAATATACTGCCCCTATAAAATAGTCTGGTTTAGTGTTTATAGACATATCTTTTACACATGTATATCCATAGGCAGCTATAGAAACCTGAAGACCCATATCATTTAAATAGAAATGTCTACGTACTTTATATCCCCTCATTTCTAACAGCCTTGATATGGTATCACCTAATAACATATTTCTGAGATGCCCTATATGTAATGGATGAATCGGATTGGCGCTTGTATGCTCCACAATGATATTCTCAATATGTTGGGAGGGGTTAAAACCATATTTCTCTTTCAAATTTCTTATAACATTAAAGATAAGTTTAAAATAGGCTGGATAGTTAATTCTAAAATTTAGGAATCCTTTCTCTAAATATATAGATTTAATATATTTACATTCATCTATCTCTCTTCTCAATAGATCTAATATTTCATTTATATTTATTTCCACTCTTCTCATTAACTTATGCATTGGATAAGACAGATCTCCCTTTTCCTCAGGAGGCTCTATGAGCAATAACTCTTCTCTAGAAAAATCTATATTTAATTTATTTAAAACATTTGAGATAATATTTATACACTTATTTCTAATTACTTCAAAAGGATTGTAGACGACCATTAAAATCACTATAACTAATCTGTAAAATTAAAGGGAAAAATAATAAATAAGTTTTCATATATATTTATTGCCCGTAGCCTAGAATGGATTATGGCGATGGCCTGCGGAAGTGCGGAAAGCCATAGGTCGAGGGTTCAAGTCCCTCCGGGCCCGTAAATTTTGTTCATAAGATTTAAGAATTTATAAATGTTTAATAGTTTACTGTGAAATATTATGGGAAAAATTTTAACATTTTATTATGTTTGGTATGGTGTTCCCTGGGGACCTGCAAAGAAATGGATGGGATGGAATGCTGTAGGATATAATCCAGATATAATTATTGAGGGAAAAAGGCATATTGCTACAGCAGACTACCCATTAGATGGAGTATATGATAGTTTAAGTATTGAAACTTTAAATAGACATATAATGCAAATGAATTTTGCTGGAATAGATGGAGTAATTTTATCTTGGTGGGGATTTAATCACTATTCAAATAGGGTGCTTGAGACACTTTTAGAAGTATGTCCTAAAGACTTTACTACAATATACTATGAAACTGCTATGACTTTAAAGCTGAAAGAAAAAGATAGAAAAACAGCTATAAATAAGATTATAGATGACCTAGGAAAGATTCTTAGAAAATATGCCACAAAAGATGGATGGATAAAGCTCGACGGTAAACCGTTATTAGTAATATATATTGCTGACCAATATACTGTTAATGAATGGTCTATAGTCAGGACAACCTTAGAAGATAAAGGTTATAGTTTCTTTTTACTCGGAGATACATTTAACTTAGAATATTTAAAGGTTTTCGACGGCCTGCATACATATAATCCAATAAAGATAACTAGAAAGGCGCAGGACTATAAAGAAATATATAGTAGTATTGGGGAAAAGATAAGGAAAAGAAATAAGTTATTTGCAGCAACAGTATGTCCAGGTTATGATGATAGGAAAATAAGGAGACCAGGAATATATATTCCTAGACAGGATGGAAAATATTATCATGAAGCGTGGATAGCAGCGTTAAAATCTAATGCAGATATGATGTTAATAACAAGTTGGAATGAATGGTTAGAGGGGACAGAAATAGAGCCTAGTTTACAATATGAATATAAATATCTTTATATTACAAAAGATTATGTAAAGATATTCAAGGATCGCTCCATACTATAAATATTTTTTAAGCCTATCATATGTTTCATATATGGCTTCCGGGATAACTTTTGTATTTGAAATTATCGGCATAAAGCTTGTATCACCATTCCATCTGGGTATTATATGTATATGTATATGATCCTCTACTCCCGCCCCAGCTATACGTCCAACGTTTAAACCAATGTTAAAGCCATCTGGACTATATTCTTTTCTCAATATTACAATCATTTTTTTAATCAACCTCATTATTTCTAGCAATTCTCCATCATCAAGCTTTTCTAATGAATCTACATGTCTCTTCGGAGCTATTAATATATGACCATTATTATATGGATATAGATTTAACATTATAAAGGCAGTTTTCCCTCTATACAGTACAAGTTTCTCTCTATCCCTTTTAGATTTTAATGCATTACAAAAAATACAGCCCTCCTCCTTTTCTATCACTACATGTCTTATATACCTCATTCTCCATGGAGCCCATAAAACCCTCATATGATTTCCCCCTGAATTAGTATAAATAACTATTCTATAATTTAACTAAGCTTCAATATTTATTATTTCTTAGATATTTAGGTTAAAATCGGATTATTAAGTAAACATAAATATCACCAATTTAAACAATCATTATTACTTTGAAACATTGAATTGTTGATGAAAAACATTTAAATTTAAACTTTAAATATAGAAAACAAATAGTAATTAATTATGGAAAATGAAATTTACCCATTACAATTGCATCATTACGTTTAGAACAGTTAATACTTTTATTTCCGGCATACCATGATAGCATAAAAAGTCTATATAGATCTATTTTTTAGCGATATAATATCTTTGATTATCCGATTTTCATACTATTTAAAATAAGATCTAGAAGACTTTCACACCTCCGTCACCGATACAGTAAAATTAGAATATTTAATGTCAGAGGTACTCTCCCTCATCATTTTCAGTAAGGCGCTTCTCCTCATCCAAGTATATAAATATATTTTAATGTTTTAAACTTTATTTTAACGATAGTGGATGGAGATAATTTTATTTCCTAAAAAGTATCTGGATGATAGAGATTTCAAAGAATATTTATATTGTGTTAGAAGAATAGCTGTCTTTGATAAGGAGAAAAAGAAATGGATAGTTGATACTAGTGTTGTTAGAAAAAACTGTTCCTCCCTTAAAGAACTATTAGATATTTTAGAAAAGCTGAAGAAATACGTTGACTTAAATAATAAAAAGAAAATGATAATTGAACTCTATAAGGCTTCCAAGGAAAATAAAGTTTTCTTAGATATGAGTAATCTAAGTTTTAAGCTTCCTTTCAAAATAGATAGAGAATTATTTAAAGAAATATGTAGATATGCTGTATATAGTGAAGGAATTTTTTATCTAAAAAATCCCGACTATTTAAATATTTTAAAAAATATTTTTTCTAAGCACGGTATAAACTTAATTTTTGAAGAAAAAATCTTTAGAAATAGGTGTATATTATATAGAGAAAGGGGTGGGCTGGTCTTATCTTTTAGCTATAACGATTCTAAACTTGTAGAAAAGCTTAGAAAAATTTGTACGATATCATATTTTATTGAAAAACCTATTTTTGATAAAGAGGGAAATTTCTCTGAAATTAGGATAATTAGAAAAAACTTATCCTTATTTAAATATAGTTATGTAGAGAGAAAAGGCTATACTAGTGTAGCTATGCTTAGTAAAGTATTAGATCTATTGAGGGATAAAAATATAGATGTAAAAATAAATATTGTTGTAAAACCTGATGTTAAATACCATTTTTCACAAAATTTTAAACTTTATCCGCATCAGAAGGCTGCTTTCAATTTATGGTTTAGAGAAAAAAGAGGTACTATTGCAATATTTACAAGAGGAGGTAAATCATTTATAGCTATGAAAGCCATCGCGACATTAAAAAAACCTACAATAATTTTAGTTACAACTAGAGAATTAATGCATACATGGAAGACTTATCTAAAAGAATATTTAAGTTTAAAGGAATATCAAATTGGTATACTTGGTGAGGGAAAAATAGATATTAGACCGATAACAGTAGCGATTTATAATTCATGTGTAAAACATATTGATAAAATTAGGGAGAAATTTGAATTCGCAGTATTTGATGAATGCCACCACGTTCCTGCAAATACTTTTAAAGAGGTAGCAATAAATATTGACTCACTATATAGAATGGGATTATCAGCAACGCCTACTCGAAGAGATCAAAATCATATACTTTTATATGAAATTGTTGGTCCACTACTTATAGATATAAATTATGCATCACTTGTAAGGATGAAAATAGTTGCACCAATAGAGACTTTTGAAACATTTTTTGTAAAAAATAAAGATGAAAAATTGAAGAAATTACTGGAAATATTGGAGAAACATAAGGATGAAAAATGTATGATATTTACACAATACGTTTCAACAGCTGAAGAAATTTATCGAATATTAATAGAGAAGGGATTTAGAGTAACGTTAATAACTGGCTCTACAAAGTTTTCAAGAAGAAAAATTGCATTTAGAGATTTTCTATCGGGATATGTAAATATAATTGTAACAACAACAGTTTTGGATGAAGGTATAACTGTTCCCGATGCAGAAGTTGCAATCATATATGAAGGTAGTGGTGAAGCTAGACAGATGATCCAACGAATAGGTAGAGTTATAGGATATATGCCAGGCAAATCTGCAAAAGTTTATGAAATAATAGATATGTCAAATATTCAAGAGAAAAAAGCCTACTTTAGAAGAAAATGGATTAAAAGATTATACATAGTAAAAGATAAAACAAGTTTTTCTGAAAAATACGAATATCAAGATAAATTATAGCTTATCATACTATCCACTTTTTCTTTTCAATCTTCTCTGGAATATATGTATGCGACAAGAATTTAAAACCATGTCCTGATAACGCCTCTATCTCTACTTTCTCCTTTCTTTTTAAAAATAGTTTTATCTCTTTAATCCATGCTTTTGATTTAAACCATGGATAGCGTAGAAGTTCTTTAGCTCTCTTAATATCGTTATCCGTTGCCTTTATTATGAAATTTCTAGGTATTTTATAGTCCTTTATATCTGATACTGTTAATCCCAAAAATCTTGCACCTGGAGTAGCTAATCTAATACTCTCATAGCTTAGTGAAATAGATCCGCTCTTGTATACTGAATAAATATAAAACCCATAGCTGTCGCAATCTGTTAAGACATATATTGGTAATCCATATTCTTCCCATAATCTTCTAACTAATCTACGTGTACTTCTATCCGGCTGGCCCTTTCCAGTTATAAGAATACAATTTTGTTTACGCCAAAATTCTTCTAAATTTAATCTCTGAAATATAGCATCTTTTTCTATAACTAATACATAGTCTCCAAAAATTTTCTCTATTTCTATTCTATCTGGATCAGGAGGTATGGAATATGCTCCATATCCAAGCTTTGTAAGATCGATTCTATGTCCCTTCGATCTTATAATCATGTTTCCAACAATCTTACCCTTCATATCATGCATTATACCCATCTGTTCTCTTAATATTCCTGTAGCTACTTCGATATCCTGTATAATAGTATTTGACTCATCTTGACTATTCCATGTCTCCTCTCTCCTTTTTTTACCAGTATGATCAATATATTCTAACGTATGTTTCCCAGTATAGTATAAATCTCTTATAGTCGGATAATCATTTTCTCTTCGAGCCATTATTATTAGTGAAAGCATTAATAATGTCTGCATAAATTTTTTAGACTCATTTATATCGAAAAACGATCTAATACTTTTCTTAGGACCTAGCATTAACATACCCTTCTTTTCGTTCCAAATAGTATTAGATAAAGTGCGTAAAGGTATCTCCAAATAAGGTCTCTCCTCCTTCATAATTCTATCAACAACGAGCTTTCCAAGCCCCTCTAATCTCATTATAATTTCCTTATCTGTAAGTATATGTTTTCTCCTCTTCCTACTCATTAACCCTCACCAAAGACCTTTTCTTTAACTCTCTCTCAAGAATCTTCAATATTTTTTGTTTCAAAATGTTTTCATCAATACTTGTAATAATTTTTAGAGACCTAATAACCTCAGGCAAATATTTCAATATAATAGTTTTTTTCTGCCTTAATCTATGAATCCTTTCTGTACGAGAAATATGTCTTCTTAACCTTCTAGCACAATCCTTTACAGCATTTTCTATCTCATTTTCTATTTCAGGTACATCTGCAATAGCTTCTTTACCAACACCTTTAAATGGAATCTTAGTTGAACATAAATGTACTATAACTGCAATTCTATTAGGAAATTTCACTTTATAGTAATTCCATTTAATTGAATCCAATACCTTTCTAGCAACATCCGCACCTTCATCATAGAGCAAAGGGATTTTATTAGCATATCTAAGTAAAAATGGTTTATCTAAGAGAGGTACTTCACCTCCAATTGCTATTGCAGCTTCAACTATAAATGGATGCCCTCTATATGATGAAGGTTTACGTGTAACAGCGGTAACATATTCTGGTTTTAATATTTTTTTAATACCCTCTTTTAACAATTTTTCTCCAATAGGTGATAGAGGTATAGCTCTAGGTCTTCTCCACCCAGGATACTCCCTCAATTTTCTAGCAAGAATATTTAGCTCGTTTAATGTAAAAGATTTTATGCGAAATGAGCCATTTAGCCCAGCCCATTTAAGAAAATCTTTTACCGTCTTCTCTCCAATGCCTTCAAACATGTCTAACAAAAATTCTCTTAGAGTAAGGCTGGAGTTACATCCACTTATAAGTCTTTTAAGCATTTCTATATCTGTACCATATGGATGAGGCTTACCATATTTAGGTGGTTCTGGAAGAATTTTTGTTACACGATCATATTTAAGATCTATATTAGGAGCCTTGAAAACTATTTTAGCATAAGGTGCAATTATAGCCGTCCTTTTAATATATTCTAATATCCTCTTCCTAGCTCCGATCCAATTTCCCTCCAACATTAATTCAACTATTGTTCCATGAAAATTATTCGTCTTTTTATAGATATTGTGCTTTAGTACTATGGGGATGTTTCTCGATATATCTATCATTAATGCATATTCATATATTATTGGAGATTGAGTTGTAGAACTCATAATATATATTGGTTTCCCGGTAGTTATCTGAGAATATAATAATGCCATTTTTATACCTAATCCAAAAACCCCTCTAGTTTGCCTTAAGTCATATTTAGAACCATAAAATACTCTTCCAAATACAAGTGGAACCTCTTTTTCGGGAACCCCTATACCGTTATCTTTAACCTTTATTTTAACTATATTCTCCTCTAACTGAGATATATGAATTTCTATCTCTGGCAAAATTCCATGAAGTTCTGTGGCATCCAGACTATTCTCTAATAACTCACGTATGGTTTGATATACAGCCCTTATCGGATTAGCGAATCCCGCCATTTCCTTATTTCTGTAAAAAAACTCTGCTGGACTTAATCCTTTATATTTCTCCACGGAATATACTGTTCTACCCATGGTAGACACACTAAAACAATTGATAATCTATAAATGAAAACCTCTCTAATAGACCTTTCGATAATTTATGATTGAAGTTGAATTTAATACAATAAAAATATTAGTTAGATGAATAGTTGAAATATGGATATTTATTATTGGTGGAATACATGGTTTACGTTCCTAGACGCCTATTTATTGGTAGATGTATACGATGCGGTAAACCACTGTATCTCGATGACGAAGTATTTACGTGTAATAAGCACGAAGACGTAGAAGTATTAATATGTAGTGGATGCCATAGAAAACTTTTTAAAAAATGCCCTATATGTAGCGGGCCTCTAATAGAATTATCATCAAAATAGTATTGATCGTCAATTAATATTTCCTATATTTATTCGCATCCAAGCCCTATATTAGATTTATGCATGGATTAAACACATATCTCAGTTAGGAGCAATATAGATTGTGCCTGGAGGCAAATACGATTCTAATTTGACTTAAAAACAAGCTAATAAATTGTAGTAGGCTTGGGCTTAGGGCGATTCAGGAGCATGTAGCAGGTACGAATAG
>Ga0190307_1000010_pt1 | contig 74430 bp, 73 predicted proteins | sample 48700745_MG_FD_161653 | JGI IMG/M metagenome (GOLD analysis project Ga0190307, IMG submission 161653) | Hydrothermal vent sediment bacterial communities from Southern Trench, Guaymas Basin, Mexico - 4870-07-4-5_MG | ecosystem: Environmental > Aquatic > Marine > Hydrothermal vents > Sediment ... | reverse complement strand
ACAGTGGTTGTAAACAACACCGATTATCTTGAAGCTTACCCTGGAGAAGGCTTGATAATTACCGGGAACGTCGTGGATGAACGTGGCCGATATATCATAGATAGGGAAGTCAAATTGTACGTAAACGAAACACCTTATTTAATTTACTTAGATGAGGAAGGAAACTTTACTGTATTTTACACGCTTCCAAAAGATGTAAACCCAGGTAATATAACAATATATGCTACACTTAAGGCAAAAACCCAGTTCAAATCAAATGAGGTTATTGTATTAGTTAAGGTGAGGCAAAAAATGTGGAAAATAAATGTACCAGTACAACTACTTTACATAATAGTTGTGGTGGCATTTGCGCTAAGCTCAACTTTTCTATTCTTCAAAAAGTTCTGGAAAGGATTTAGGCGACAGAAAAAACCGGAAATCGACATCTCGTCGCCAATAATGACAATAAACGATTACGTGAGACAAGCAAAATTCAGAGAAGCAATAATCGAAGCATATAATTTATTTGAAAAAATTCTCAGAGCTTACTTCAACGTTGAACGTCCAGGTTCCTTGACGCCTAGAGAATTTGCAATAAACGCTGTAAAAGAATACAGGTTAAATCCCGACGCTACGTATCTTCTGATTAAAATGTACGAAAAAGCAAGATTCAGTCATCATGAGGTTGGACTTGAAGACTATAACAGTTTTGTTAAAGCCTTTTCCACAATTTATAGACAAGTAACAGGGAGAGCGCTAGAACTTGCCCAAAAGTAAAACGACAACGTTAATTGTATTCACAATAATATTTATCCTGTCGTGGCTACCTATAGCTCTATCTGTACTTAGTAAGGAACCTTCTCCTCCATCTTTTTCAATTTATAATACAGATTGGGATGGTTGTTCAAAGTTTAGAGAACTTATTGAGAATGAAGGATTTCACGTGAAAACATTGATATCGTCCTTAAGTATGATAAATAGAATTGAACAACCAGCAGTCCTAGTAATAATTGGCCCATCAAAATATTATAGCCCAAGCGAAATTATACCAAACCTACTGCTGTTTCTACAGCGCGGTGGAGGAATTTTAATAGCTGATGACTTTGGAAGTGGTAACACCATTCTCCAATTCCTCTTTCAATTTCAATTTCAAATAAAATTTTCGGATAAAATTTTAATGGACGCTGGTTCCTATGATAAAAATCCTGTTTTACCGATAATCACCAATTTTATGCCCCATCCAATAACTAGTGGTGTAAATTCAATTATATTAAATCATGCAAGTGCTATAGTTGGACCAAATGACACGTCATTGATACTTTTACCACCAGTCGCTACTACAACGCGTTTTAGCTGGCTTGATGCTGATCACGATTATGAATATGATACAGGCGAACAGGTAGGACCATTTACAGTGGCCACAGCGTTCGAAGCCTTAAATGGCAGTATAGTCATCCTAAGTGATGCCAGCATCTTCATAAACGATATGATAGAAAGAGCAGATAATGCAAAATTTGCGTTAAACATAATAAATTGGCTTTCCAATTACAATAAAAGTGCAACAATAGTATTTGATGAAAGTCACCTAGCATGGAGCATCTCTTCATCAACCGTCTATTTTGGTACGATTATTGGGTACGTTGCTTGGCTTTCAGCTATACCGTACCTCTCATTAATCCTTCCGTTTTTCATGGTATTTACGGTTAAAAAATGGATACCAGTAACAAAGGAAAGTAGGAAGTTCACCCCACTCAAAATATTCAGAAAAAGGGGAAGAACTGCGTTTTTATCAAAAATTAAGGAATATAAAACTTACGGATTTTACGATAAAGCTCTGAAAATACTATATAATAGATTTAAACGGATTGTTAGCGAAGAATTAAAGTTTAGGCTGGGATTTTCATTGGATAAATTCTTAGAACAAATTTCCAAACACCGTCCTGATTTGGATATTCGTAAAATTAGAAAAATACTTTTAAGCTTCGAGAAAATTGAAAAAGGAAAGCTTAAAGTAACCTCACGCGACCAGTTTTTGAAACTTTTCTTTCAACTTAAGAAAATAGAAGAAGAGGTGGAAAAGATTGGAGGAAAAAGGCCTTGAAATATCCATAAGAGACATTAGAAGCATAGTTCAAAAAGTATTGTCAGAAGTCGGTAAAGTTATAGTTGGAAAACTAGACATTTTGCAAAACATTTTCATAGCGCTACTTGCAGACGGACACGTTTTACTTGAAGGGGTGCCAGGCGTAGCAAAAACTGCAATGGCTAAAGCCTTTTCTGATGCATTAGGTTGCGAATTCAAGAGAATACAATTTACTCCAGACTTGCTACCAGCAGACATAGTTGGCACAAATGTTTACGATCAAAAATCCGGCAGATTCTACTTAAGAAAGGGTCCCATCTTCGCCAACATTGTTTTGGCTGACGAGATAAATCGTGCTCCTCCAAAAACCCAGTCTGCACTTCTTGAATGTATGCAAGAGAGACAGGTAACAATTGAAGGTGAAACTTACTATTTACCGAAGCCCTTCATGGTCCTAGCAACCCAAAATCCTATCGAACTTGAAGGCACATATCCTCTTCCAGAAGCTCAAGTCGACAGATTCTTCTTCAAACTACTTGTAGATTATCCTAACCCAGAGGAAGAACTCGAAATCCTAAAGAGAAAAAATGAGCCAGAGGAGGTCACAGTCGAAAAAATTACTTCACCACAAATGGTGGTAGCCATGCAAGAAGCTGTTAGAAAGGTTTACGTCGACGAATCACTGTTTGAATACATAAAAAACATAGTCTTAAAGACGCGTAACCATCCACAAATACTTTTAGGTGCAAGCACTAGAGCATCTATCGTCCTCCTTTGTGCAGCTAAAGCAAGAGCAGCCATACTTGGACGAGATTTTGTTATACCTGACGATATTAAATCACTGGTCTTCCCAGTTTTAAACCATAGAATAATACTAAAACCAGAAGCAGAGCTCGAGGGAATATCCTCGGATCGAATCATAAATGAAATACTTGAGGAAGTTGAAGTTCCTGTTTAATTTTAATGGAAAAACGGTGATTTCATGCTTACAAGAAGAGGTTTATCAGTAATTCTCATAGGTGTATTCTTTCTCACGTCGGGTTTCTCTCTCATAAGCTATTTGCTATCAATTCTAGGCATTTTCTTATTATCCAGCGTTGTTGTAACTTTTCCCCTTTTTAAGTCAAGTGCAACATTGGGAAAAATAGCAGTTACGCGTAAAATAAATAAAAAGAAGGTCTTTGCTTATGACTACGTATATGTGAAGGTTACGCTCACAAATAAAGGTTATCAGACGATCGATTACCTTGAAATATACGATGTATACCCTGAGACTTTTGATCTTGTACTGGGCACAAATCATTTAATAACCAGACTTGATCCTGGGAAGAAATTCATCTTTTCTTATGTACTGTTACCTAAATTACGAGGAGAATATAAATTAGGCCCTTGCAAACTTATAGTTCAAGACAAATTAAAGTTCTTTTCTATAGTGAGAACGGTTACCACTGTTACTAATATTATAGTTTATCCGCCCTATGAAGATATTAAAAGAATGGAAATTATGGCTAAAAAAAGAGTACTTGGAGCACTCTTCGGTGTTCATAGAACCAGAGAGAAAGGCATAGGTACAGAATTTGCAAGTCTTAGAAGATACCATGTAGGTGATGAGTATCGAAGAATAGACTGGAAAGCAACTGCGAGAATGGGTAGGTTAATGATCAGAGAATTTGAAACCGAGAAAAACATGAAAATAATAATCCTACTTGATACGAGTTATTCAATGGCTGCAGGTCCTGTGGAGACAAGCAAACTAGAATTTGCTATTCGCGCCGCATCAATTCTAGCTAAATTTGCGTTAGAAAGAAAAGATGAGGTAGGTTTGTGTGTTTTTTCAAGCGATGTACACGAATTTATTGAACCTAAATCGAGTGAAAGACACTTTTATAGAATATTAGATGCGCTTGCTAGGGTAAAAGCTGGAGGTGGAACGGATTTCCTTAAAGCATTTGACTTAATAACTAAAAAATTTAGAAAGAAAGCTTATCTAATCATTATATCCGATTTAGAAGAAGTTGGAAGTCGAGTCCTGGATGCCATTAAGTTTGCAAGAGCAAGGGGCTATGAAATATTAATAATATCTCCATTTGGCCCCTGGTTCGAAATTGGAGAAAGAGCTTTATCACCTGTTGATAAAGCTCTAGCTGAAGCGATTTCGATAGAACTTTGGGAAGAAAGAAGAGAAATAATTAGAAGTATAAAAAGACTTGATGTGGACGTAATAACTGTAGGTCCAGATGATATAATACCCACATTAATTTCAGAATATATAAAAGCTAAGAAACGAGGAATTGCACAATTCTAGTTGGTGTTGTGGATGAAAATCACCAAAGTCATGAGGACAATTTCAGCATTAGCACTTATTTACTCAGTATATTTGATTTTAGAAAATTCACCTGGAGATATATGGGATCTAAATTATACCTATACATGGTTTTCTTTTATGCGAACTTCAATTCTTTATTATTTATACATTGTTCTCTTTTATCTTTCTCTTCTCCCTGTTTTTCTCATAAATACTCTCACTAAAGAGTTATCAAACGTATTCTATGTAAGTCAACTATTTCTTGATAAATATTTCCAAACAACACTAAATGTGTCGACGCTGCAAACCGATATCGATCTCAAGATGATGATAAAACCGGCGTATGTATTTTTAACACAAGCAATAATCGCTCTAATGATAATCAGTCTTATACTGTTCTTATTTAAATGCGACTTTTCTAATGCATTCAAAACTTTGCTTTTCGAAGGAACTGTACTTTTTCTATATAAACTCGGTGAATTTTTAAAGTTAGTTTTTCCTGTATGGCAAGAATCCTTTCTATCTTCAGAATCCATAGTAGGTTTTGCTACAAATCCCCTCATGCTTAACATACTTGTAATTTATCTTTCATTTGACTTAGCTGTCCAAGCATCTTACGTACAAAGCGTTTTCTCTTTCAAAGCGAAGAAACGCGAGATCTCTGATCAACGAAAAGAGAAAACTCCAACGGGAAAGGAAGCAAAGGTTACCCTTTCAACATCAATAGTTAGAAGGTTCTTAACATCTGACGTTGTCCAATACTTACGAGAAATCGTGGAAAAAAGAGTTTCTCGTGAAGGGTCGAAAACCAGCGTGGGTATGGGCTCCACAAGACTTCAGGTTTTTTTGGAAAATCTTTATCAAATGGATCCGGAAGCCAAAACATCATTGGAAGCTAAGGTAACTCTCCCATCAGAAGCTAAAACGTTACTTTCCATTTTATTAAGCACTTTATACAGAGTATTTGCCATAATTTTGTTATCCTATATCGTGATTCACCCACAGTTTCTCTTCTCATTTTTAGGGGCTCCTCCAACAATAACAGGAAGTTTAGAGTTATCTCAGCCAGAAGCAATACTTTTGGTTCTTCTCCCCTTACTTTTTACAATAACACTAATAGGTTTACTGATTCCTACCAGAAAAGAAAAAATATCCTCCGAAGAATAACATTATGCATAGTAACAATGTTAAGATCGCATGTGCACGGGACTGTTGTACGTGCTCTTTCTTTCACATAACATTTATAAGTTAAAATTCTTTTTTACGCCTTAGCTTTTAATCCCCTAACAATTATAGAGGTACTCTATCTAGGTGAAATATATGAGCGAGATTAAACTCTTTGGAAAGTGGAGCTATGAAGGCATAGAAGTATCAGATCCAGGACTAAAAAGGTACATTTGCCTGAAACCAGTGTTTTTACCCCACACTGGAGGAAGACATGAACATAAAAAGTTTGGTAAAGCAGAAGTACCTATCGTTGAAAGATTGATTAATAAACTCATGAACCCAGGGCTTTCCAAGGGAAAAGGAGGAAAAGTACTTAAACACGGTAGATGTGGAGGCAAGAAACATAAAGCATACAATATCGTAAAGGCTGCTTTCGAAATAATACACCTAAAGACAGGTGAAAACCCCATACAAGTATTAATTAGGGCTATTGAAAATGCAGCGCCAAGAGAAGAAACAACAACAGTTTCCTATGGAGGAATTAGATATCATCTAGCTGTTGATATCGCACCGCAACGTAGAGTGGATCTGGCATTAAGATTCATTGTACAGGGAGCTGCAAGAGCGACATTTAACAATCCAAAACCAATAGAAGAGTGCTTGGCTGATGAAATAATACTCGCATCACGAAACGATCCAAAAAGCCACGCAATAAGAAGAAAAGAAGAAATAGAAAGAATAGCTCTGTCAGCTCGATAAACAATAGTTTTTACTACTCATATAATGCCCTGACCAATTTAATTAGAGGGTTCAGGTTCTTTCCAAACAACTATTTTCCCTTTCTGCCAATCGCGTAAAATAATTCTCGCTATTTCTTCTATGTCAGGATTTCCACCCTTTAACAACCGTCCTCTTTTAACCGCTAGTTTTTCCAAAAATTCTAGATCATTAACAGTTTCTATACCGTAAACCTTAGCTAACTGTTTAGGATCTTTTTTCTTAATGAATTTTATTAATTCTAAGGCGCAAGTAATTGGGTCCTCAATTTTTTCGACTTCCAAAGCGCTTTTAAGTATCAATGATATTTCATCTTCAGCCGGATATACCCCAGGGGTATCCAAAATAAAGATCTTAGGAGTTACTCTGAAAAGTTGACTATGCTTGGTAAATCCTGGAATTGGGCTTGTACTGGCACTATGTTTACCCTTTAAAACATTAATGATCGAGCTTTTACCAACGTTAGGGTATCCTATTAAGGCTACCTTGACAGGTATTTTAGGGGCATATTTTAGAATGGTTTTCCGAAGAATTTTTGTTCCAAGCCGGTCTTTTGAACTAATATATACTGTAGGATATTCCTTGCTAAGTTTTTTCTTCCATTTCTCTAGTACTTCTTTTGGCACAAGATCGGACTTGTTTATTACAAGAATTAATTTCTTTCCCTTTTTTGTTACGATTTCTTCTATTTTCTTGTTTCTAAAACTTTCGGGATCTCGAGAATCTAATACCTCAAGTATAATATCAGCTTCATTTATAACTCTAAAAACAGATTTCCACGTCTTTTTGCTTGGTGATATTTTCATAAACAGTTTCTCCATTAATTTAATCGTTCATCCTTAAAAGGCAGACGTACCATTCAAGAACTAAGTGTTAATCGCTTCCGACACTTCTCGCCATAATTTGAGTATCTCTTCAGCCTCTTTTCTTTCTAATTTCTGAATAGCGAAACCTACATGAATTAAAACATAATCTCCCACTTTAACGTTGTCAATTAGAGATAAATTCACCTCTCTTCGAATCCCTCCAAAATCAACAACACCTCTATCTCCCTTTATCTCCAATACTTTCGCTGGTACAGCTAGACACATAATAGCCCACCCTGATGGTAGAATTTTTCCTTTTCAATTAATGTATAAGTCTTTGTAATTTAAATTTAACACTTATAATTATCGATAAGTAACTTGGAGTTTTATAGCCATAAAACTCTCAATGCCTACTATTCTCCGAGTGTAAAATAGTTCTTCGATTATTTGTTAACAATAAATTTTTTATCTCACCATTGTCGAAATCACAACTAGCAGTTGAATAGAAACCTTTAATAACCCTTCACACACCTCCATCTGAATACATAAAATATTTCACTTTTATATGGAGAGGACATAGATGACAAAAGAAGCTGGCATAATAGGGTATGGAGCATACATACCAATATACAGAGTCAAAGCATGTGAAATAGGCAAGATATGGGGTAACTATAACGGACACGTACCCATAATGGAGAAAGCAGTAGCAGGAATAGATGAAGACCTTGTAACAATCTCGGTTGAAGCAGCAAAATACGCTATAAGAAGAGCAAAAATAAATCCAAAAGAAATAGGAGCTGTATACATCGGAACCGAAAGTAAACCCTACGCAGTAAAACCCTCAGGTACAATTGTAGCGGAGGCCATAGGAGCTACCCCACTCGTAGTAACAGCAGACTTCGAGTTCGCATGCAAGGCTGGAACGGAAGCATTTCAGGCATGCATTGACCATGTACTGTCAGGAAGAATAAAATACGCAATGGCAATAGGCGCTGACACCGCCCAAGGCCGCCCAGGGGATCAATTAGAGTATACAGCAGCATCTGGAGGAGCCGCTTTCATCTTTACCAAGAAGTCAAACAAAACCTTAGCATATTGTGAGGGAGCAGTTTCATTCGTCACAGATACTCCAGACTTTTGGAGAAGAGCCTACGAACACTATCCAATGCATGCTGAAAGATTTACCGGAGAACCAGCATACTTCTACCATATAATAAATTCTGTCAGAACTCTAATGGAGAACATGGGACTAAAACCTAGCGACTTTAAGTACGCCGTATTTCACCAACCCAATGCTAAATTCCCGGTGAAAGTCGCCAAAAAACTAGGATTTACGATGGATCAAATAAAACCGGGACTATTGTCCCCATACATAGGAAACTGTTATGCAGGGTCATCGCTTGTGGGATTTGCCGCCACCCTAGATGTAGCAAACCCAGGTGACAGAATATTACTAGCATCATATGGCTCAGGAGCCGGCAGTGATGCCTTTAGCTTTGTTGTTCAAGACATCATATTAGAAAAGAGAAATCCTATTCCTTCTGTTAGAGACATGATTGGTGTAAGAAAATATATAGACTACTCAACATATGTGAAGTTCAGGGGAAAAATAAGGGCGTGAACAGGCTTGAGGAAAGTAGCGGTCATTGCCATCGGTTATACAAAAGTTAAAGAGCATTGGGGGCTTTCAATAAGAGATTTATTTACTGAAGCAGCAATAATGGCCTTAAATGAAGTAACAATAGACCGGGTAGATGCGCTCTATGTGGGAAATATGTCTTCTGGCTACTGTCAACATCAAGAGCATCTGGGCGCATTAATGGCAGATTACATAGGTCTAAAATCTCCTCCTGCTGTCAAGATTGAAGCAGCAGGAGCTTCTGGAGGTATGGCATTAAGGGAAGGAATTCAAGCAGTAGCATCGGGGCTCCACGATTTTGTTGTAGTAGGTGGGGTCGAAAAAATGTCAGACGTTTTAACACCGGACATAACCTATGCCATGGCCATGGCAGCGGATCAAGAATATGAAGCTTTTATAGGAGTCACTTTCACTGCTTTAAATGCAATGATTAAAAGAGCGTATCAACATAAATTTGGCGTGTCAGATGAGTTAATAGCAACATTACCTGTACATTGTCATGATATGGCTTCAAAGAATCCTTATGCACAATATCCATTTAAAATAACCATAGAACAAGTTTTATCATCACCTTTTGTTGCAGAACCCTTAAGACTTCTTGAATGTTCATCTCCAGCAGATGGAGCAGCAATACTAATACTCTGCCCCCTAGAAAAGGCTAAAAAATTTACAGACACCCCAATAGAAATAGCGGGAATAGGTGCAGCCACGGACACAATTGCCCTTTACCAAAGAGATGATTTCACGACATTTAAGGCAACTATCGAAGCTGCCAATATGGCTTATAAAATGGCTCACATAAAACCTGAAGAAGTAGATGTAGCAGAAATTCACGATTCTTTCAGCATTACCGGAGTAATATCGCTTGAAGATCTTGGTTTCTTTAAAAAAGGAACAGCAGCAAAAGCTATTTCCGAAGGAGAAATAGCTCCAGGAGGGAAAATCGCAGTAAACACTTTTGGTGGATTAAAAGCTAGAGGGCACCCCGTGGGCGCAACGGGAGTGTATCAAGTGGTAGAGGTTGTTAAGCAACTACGAGGAGAAGCTGGCAAAAACCAAGTTGATGACGCAGAAACCGGTCTAACACAAAACATTGGAGGAGTAGGTGGAACTGTGACTGTTTACATCTTCAGGAGGATAGATTAAATGTCGGTACCAAGATACTGGCGAGAAATTCCGAGTCGTTATAGACTGATCGGAAGTAAATGTGTAAATTGTGGAAAGACATATTTTCCTCCAAGACGTGTATGTAGGGAGTGTGGATCTGTAAACCTAAGAGAGGTAAAATTAAGCGAACAAGGTAGAATTATCACATGGGCTACCATTTATGACCCCCCTCGCGGCTTTGAGAAATATGTTCCCTATATTGTTGCTATAGTTGAACTAGATGACGGAACAAGAATAATGACACAAATAACCGACTGTGAGCCAGACGAAATACAAATCGGAACAAGGGTTCGTGCTGTATTCCGTAAAATCCGAGAGGAAGGCGAAAGCGGCATAATCTACTATGGGTATAAATTTAAACCTCTTAAATAAATGTTTCAAAGTTTTTCCCTTATTTTATTTTTCCAACAACCTCTTCAAAACCATAATTCACAGATAACTAAATTTATATCAAGGTTGGCTAAAGTTTAAAAGTCTGGGGAATGTTAATTTAACGACATTTATTTAATCCAAATGGGTGTCTTACTTTGGTAAAAGCTAAGATTCTACCAGAGGCAAAGATAAGAGTAAAAATTAAGTTATTCGCCTCCTTTAGGGAGCTAATAGGTACTAGTGTTGTTTCTCTAAATATCTCCAAAAACTTAACGATACTGGATGTAATAAGAGAAATTTCCAAAAAATATAACACTAATTTTGAAAAAGAAGTCCTAAAAGGTCCAAACGAGCTAAAACCTTATGTAAAAATTCTCGTTAATGGCAGATCCATCGAATTTTTAGATGGGTTAAATACCAAATTGAAGGATGGGGATACCATAGCTATTTTTCCACCAGTCGGAGGTGGAACATCGTAAAATACCAGATATCTGTGGAATTTGTAGAAGGGGGTTTCGTGTGCTCGCAAAATTTTAAAGTTGTCGTATTTGATATGGACGGTACGTTGATTAAAGGGGCCAGTTGCTGGGAAATCCTGCATAAATATTTTCGATCAGATCCTAAACTAGTTAAGAAAAATATGGAAGATTACCTAATGGGGCGAATAAGTTATTGCGAATGGATGCGTAGAGATCTTCTTCTTTGGAAACAAAACAATAGATATCCGCACATATCTGAAGTGAAAAAGGCACTGAAAAATTATGAAATGGTAGAAGGAGCCTATGAATCAATTAAAGAATTAAAAAGACGTGGTTATATAACAGCAATAGTCACGGGAGGACTAGATATACTAGCTAAGGAAATTGCAAGAAAGTTGGGTATAGAATACATATATGCTAACGGGTTTAAAACAGACGAGAACGGATATTTGACCGAACATGTTAAATGTATTGTTGATCCTTGTGAAAAGGGTAGAAATCTAATGGATCTCTCAAAAAAACTGAAAACTCCACTTTCAACGTTTATTGCAGTAGGAGATACACGTTTCGATCTCAGCATGTTTAAGATAGTAGGACTTAGCATCGCATTTAATCCAAAGGATGAAATAATCGAAAAACACGCAACTATAGTGATTAAAAACAACTCGCTTTTTAAAATACTCGAATACATACCATGATGCCGCTAATAATGTTGTTAAAAACTGGGATATATCACCTTAACTCTTTTGTAAACTCTTTCTCTCCTATCGGCTAACACGGTGATTTCCTTTCTAATCTTATCAACCAAATCTAAATCAATACTACCGATTATTGCCCCTTCAATACGTCCAATACCAGCAATAACATCTCCTAAAGGACTTATAATCATGCTCTCACCGCCATATACTTTGTTTTCTCCTGGACCAACGCGATTAACAGCAACATGAAAAACTTGATTTTCCACGGCCCTAGCTCTTGACAAAATTGTAAAATGATTTATTCTCTCTAAAGGGAAAGCAGCTAAAGTAAAAATGATCTTCGCACCATGTAAAGTAAGCGCTCTAGAAATCTCTGGGAATCTAACCTCGTAACAAATCTGCAAACCTATTCTAAATCTTCCTAAATCAATCACAAATATTTTATCACCACTAGCAAAGTGGTTCTTTTCATCTTGAAACAAGTGAGTTTTTCTATAGATACACAGAATCTTTCCCTTAGGGCTAATCATAATAGCAGAATCGAATATTTTACCTCCGTATTTTTCAGCTATGCCAGCAATAACGTAACTTTGAAACTCCTCAGCGAAGTTCATAAGAACATTAGTAGTTTCGCCTGGAATCTCCTCAGCTATATCTTTCAAACTCACATAACTAAAACCAGTGTCAAAGAGTTCAGGAAGACAGAAAATATCTACCTCCTTTTCTCTATTTGCAACTTTCCTTAACGCTTCCAAAGCCCTTGCTAAGTTTTTCTCCTTCTTTCCGTCTTCCAATCTAAGCTGTAAACCTGCCACTTTTAACATTTATAAAACCTCAGTATTCACACAATGTAAAACTATATTTTAAGACTCTAAGGGAAACCTTTAAAGTGTTATTTTGATAAAAAGCATAAGACCCTAACCTATGGAGGGCTTTGCTAATGCCAACAATAACAGCATTTGTATTAATTCTCGTAAAATCGGGAGAAGAAGACACTGTGCTAGAGGAAATACGGAAAATGAAAGAGGTAAAAGAGGCCAGAATAGTATATGGCCCTTGGGATTTGATTTGTAGAATTGAAGTTGAACATATCAATCAACTTCAAACTTTCATCTACGAACTACGAAAAATACCGAGTGTTGAACAAACTACAACCCTAATATCTACATAATCCTAAGCATCAGGTTTTCTGAGTTACAACTTAAGATGACATGGTGTTAGTTTCATGTTTAATATCAAAATGGCTAATAAGAGATAATTAAATATTAAAATTCAAGTTAAATTACCTATAGTTATCTCTCCTATATAAAATCTAAGCCCTTCACGCGCTTTTTCTTCTCCTCTCTTAATTCATCCAGTAAATTTTTTAAATCATCTAAAAATTGTGGATTTATCCTCCACTCAGCTGTTTCTACTCCAGTCTTTTTTTGTAAAAGTTCATTGCCAGCAATGTCTTGTATTTGTTGGAGAGCGACGCCAACACCTACAATTCCCATAAATTTCCGCACATTTCTGGCAGCTCTCCATAAATCAACTGTAGAATGCCAGTCACCATCAGAAAGAACTTCAAGCATAGCTATTTTGGCATCATCCTTCACAAGAAGCTCTTTAATCTTTTTAATCGCTCCTTCACTCAACATTATTGTCACCATCAATTGTAACTTATCAGGTAAAAACTATACACATAGAAATAAAAGGTAATGTATGTCCTATAGCAATACCCTATATTGTCCACCACCCTGAAAGCCTGGTTGGAGCAGATAGATATCGAATATTAAGGTTATCGAGCTTCTAGCAGCTCAATGTAGAGTTAAACATTGAAAATCTTTAGATATTAAAAATCTAAACGCTTTATAAGGCGAAATAATTCAATATATCTGATTATATTCTCTAATATAGTGTAATATCTTGCAATAATTAAGTTAGTTTGGCTTAAGTTTTAGATAGAGATATAAGAGGACAAAATTTATATCAACAAAGAAGAGAATCACGCAATTTGCAATATTAAATTTAAAATCAATCAAGTGAAATGGTAACAAATTTCTATGCAATTAAAACAAAAATTGAACTATATGCCTGGATCTAAACAGTGGTGCTAAAAAATGAGCAAGCTTCTAGAAAAATTTATGGAAATATATGAAAAAACGCCCGGCTACGTGGTAGTAGGAAAACACAAACATTCTGCCATTAAACCCTGCCACTGGTTTGAACAAAAGATGTTCACAGGTATAAGACATTGTTACAAAGAAAAATTCTATGGAATAAAATCCCATCAATGCTTGCAAAATAGCCCCATGATCTTTTGTAACCACAGATGCATTTACTGCTGGAGAATTCACCCTAACGATATAGGTCTCTTAATCGATGAAACATCCTTAGAAGAACTAAACCTTGATGACCCTAAAACGATAGTTAATGAAATGATTGAAGCCCAAAAACAAATGGTCAAGAAAAAATATCCTCTTAAAAGATTACTTCAACATTACGAAAACATAGTCATAGTTCTCGAAGCATTATTTAGAGAAAAACAACTCTCTCTCAACTCTCTTGCAACAAAAACTAAGCTCTCTAAAAGAAAAATTAAAAGCGCACTAAGACATCTTCTAAGAGAAGAATACGTAATCGAAATATCAGAAGAAAAATACATGATCTCGGAGGGAATAAAAAAGAAAATTAGCACCGTTACGGACATCGAAGACATTATTAAACAAAAAATTGCTAATCCAGAACTTGTAAAGAGAGTTTGGGAAGAAGCAGCACATCCAAAACATGCTGCTATTTCCTTGACTGGCGAGCCAATGATGTACCCCTATATTGATGAAATGGTATCAGAATTCCATAAAAAGGGTTTCACAACATTTATTGTAACAAACGGCACATTCCCTGAAAGATTAAGTGAAATGGACGAGCTTCCAACTCAACTATACGTTACTCTACCTGCTCCAAACGAAAAAATTTACAAAAAGGTATGCGTTCCCTACGTCAAAAACGGTTGGGAAAAACTTAACCAAACACTTGAACTACTTGAATCTCTAAGTTGCCGAACAGTGATCAGAATAACTGCAGTAAAAAACCTAAACATGGTTGAACCAGAAAAATATGCAAAAATCGTAGAAAAAGCCAACCCCAACTTCTTGGAGGTAAAAGGATTTACCCTCATAGGCGGAGCTCGGTTAAGACTTACAAAATATGCCAAAAGAAAAGGACTTAATACCGAAGACATCGCCAAGACATTTCAACCAAAACACAAAGACATCGTAGAATTTGCATCAAAAATATGTGAAGCAGCAAATTTCCCAATTATAGACCAATTTAAGCCGAGTGCAGTAGCGTTAATAGCTGTAAACTGGAACAAAAAATCCACAAAAATTATAGAGTAAATGAAGGAGAGACCGTTCAGTGAACAAAGTAAGATTTGGTCCAAGCGGAACAACAAAAACCTTAGAACCACTAGAAGCATTAGAATACATGGTAAATAATTTTCCAGAGCTAAAAGCGTTTGAAATACCCTTTACGATGTACCAGTATCAACTACCTTCATACTCCACACAATACATGGAAAGTTTTCAAAAAACACTTAAAAAACACGAAATATATGCCTCCTGTCATGCCCCCTTCACCATTAGTTTAACTAATTCTAAACAATTTCATTTATACGGCAAAAAACGACTTCTAAAAGTTATAAAGCTTGCTAAAAGATTAGGATGCAATATAGTCGTTATACACCCTGGAGGGTATCAAGAGGGGTTAAAAAAGGAAGATCACATAAAATTAGTAGCTAAACACTGTAAAGATATCTTAAATGAAATACAGAGCATAGATTTAGGTTTAGAAACCACAGGTAAGCATAAACAATTCGGTAAACTTGAAGAACTTATTAGTGTCGCTCAACAAGTCGATAAAGTTAGGATAGTTCTTGATTGGGCACATATTCATGCAAGAAATGGAGGAATATTAAAGAGTGTAGATGACGTAATAAAAGTTCTTTTAAAGCTTGAGAACGCGCTGGGAAAAGAAGTTCTCAAAAATTTACACATGCACTTTACTGGTGTTGAATTCATAATCATACAGCAACCCACCCTATCCCTTAAAGCTTTTTTAACCGGTAAGAAAGAAATTATAAGGGAAGGTTCCGAGAAAAAACATCTACCCATCAATCAAAATAGTCCAGATCCAAAAATTGTTCTAAAAGCTATAAAAGAATTTAATGTGTCTGGTACCATGATTTGTGAAAGTCCGTTACGTGAAAAAGATGCAATCCAGCTTCTTAAAATGTACGAAACGTTGTAACGTAGAATTCTACAATCCAAAGAACCTAAGAGCATTTCTTGTTGTGGTTTCTGCTACCTTTTCTAATGTTTCTCCCTTAATTTCTGCCACTTTTACTGCAGCGTAGTACACATTTGCAGGCTCATTCCTCTGACCTTTAAATGGTGAGAGAAATGGGCTATCAGTTTCTAAGACCATGTTTCTTAATGGAACAAATTTAGCTATTGACTGATAAAGCGGACGATTAGCTACAGCAGTAGGGATGGAAATAAGCCATCCTTCTTCAACCGCAACTTTTGCCTCCTTAGTGCTTCCGCTAAAACAGTGCAATATAACATTACTGGCCTCCTCCTCCCTTAATATATTAAGAGTAAGCTGCATAGCATTTCTACTATGAATAACCAGTGGAAGTTCTAGTCGTTTTGAAAGTCTAATAAATTCTTTGAATGTTTTCTGCTGAAGTCTCCTCAAGTTCTCCGATTTAACGTGATAGAAGTCAAGACCAACCTCTCCTATTCCTAGAATGTTGTTCTTATATTTCTCAATAAGTTTGATTGTTTGCTTAAAGGTTTCTTCCGTTACTCCTGGGGGATGGAGACCTAAGGTAACGTAAACGTAGTTTTTGTATTTATTAACAATTTTAAGTGAAGAGAAAAAGTCGGCTGGTGATATGGAGGAAGTTACAATTAAAAGTAATCCTTTTTCTTTAGCCCTTAAAATAACTTGATCTAGGTCGTTTTTAAAATGCTTCATTGTCAAGTGACAGTGAATGTCAACTAGATTCATCATCAACACCTTATTAAGCACACTTCTTTTAAGATATGTAAATTATATGTTGCCCACGGTGGATGTAGTGAACCTTAAAAAAGTTCGAGAGATAAAAAACGAAGCCTTAAAAATAATAAAACCTACCAAACATGAAATAGAGAAACAAAAAGAAATTATTAATCGTCTCAAACAGTCTATCGAGAAAATAGCCATTAAAAAGGGGTACAAATTTCTATTTGTCGAAGAAGAAGGTAGTACAGGTATTAAACAGACACAGCTGAGAGGAGCAAGCGATATAGACATCTTTGTTGCATTATCTCCCAACGACTATAAAGATATTTTGAAACTTTCAAAAAAAGAGATGAGAGACAAGTTACATAAAGAATTTGAAATAATTGTTGAAGAATGGTTTAAACCCGCAGCTATAAACGCCGGTTGCACTAACATAAAAATAACATACGCTGAACATCCATATCTTTCTGCTAAAATTAGTGGTTTTGATGTAGATATTTTAGCTGGCTTTTGGTTAGAACTTCAAGAATTACTAAAACGTGGCCCAATAACTGCAGTTGATAGGACACCCCACCACTCTAGGTTTGTGCACAAAAACCTTTCAAAAGAGCAAAGAGATGAAGTAAGGTTATTAAAGGCTTTTCTAAAGGCTTGTTATACTTACGGCGATATGTGCGCCATTGGAAGGAGCGGATTTACGGGGTTCAGTGTAGAACTATTAATATTCTTTTACAAGACGTTCGAAAGGACCCTATTAAACCTTAAAAGTTTACCTAAAATCCCAATTGACTTTTTTGGCAGAAAAGCGGAAGAGCTAAGGAAACACCCAAAATTTGGAAAAGATTTTTTGATTATTGTAGATCCAACTGATCCAAACAGAAATGCTGCTGCAAGTATCGATAAAAGAGCATATCTTTACGCTAATCATGTAGCTCAAAAATTTCTTACAAATCCCTCAAAAGAATACTTTATTAAGAAACCTATCAAGCCTCTTTCTTTAGTAGAGGAAAGAAAATATAAAAATCAATTACTTATTATTGAGTTTAAAAACACTAAAAACTTACATTACGCTATTCTTAGAGATAAATTATACAGATTAGCTTCCCGTCTTTCCCTTCTTCTAGAAAAGGAGGAGACTGGCGAGGAAAGGTTCGGAAAAACAATACATGAGGTATATTTTGAAGATCCCATCTACGCTTTAGGTTTCTACTTTCCAAAAAGGGAGATAGAACCGTATTTCCTAAGGAAAGGACCTCCAGTCGGTATGATAGATCATGTAAAGAAGTTTTTACAAAAACATCCCAATGCCTTTGAAAAAGACGGGTTCTACTGGACAAGGATTAAAAGAAAATACACCAAACCAAAAGACCTTATTTTAGACTATCTATCTGGAGAAGGCCTGTTAAGTCAAATAACTCTCAAAAATATCAAAATTCTAAGTGTTTCCGAAAGTGGAACTACACCTACAGGGAAAAAATTGGCAACAATAATTGTTAAAATGCTATTGCCGATCATTTATCCTGAACTCTTGTGAGTTAACATGTATTCCTCTAGAAGGGCAGACAATTTTGTATACCACTTTTTAACTTTTTCATGTAGATGTTCTTCCACCTGTTCTAGTGGAATAGCTTTATATTTAAAGTAATATCCGCCGTTTTTCATAGTTTTAAGCTCTCTAGTAACTAAACCCTTATTAATTAAATTAGTTAAAGCTCTTTGGATAGTACTTCTATTACGGTTTAATTTATTTGATATTTCTTTAACTGTTGCTTCCCCATCTAGTAGCCTAAAGTAGACGTTAACTTCCAAGGCACTTAAGTTCAAAGCGTATCTCATTAAATCTTGAAAACTGGTTTTTCCAATTAATCGTATTTTTTCTCTTCTCTCTGCCCTCATGAAATCACCCATGGAGTGTTAATATTAAACGGAGTCCTAAGGTATAACGATAAAATCCTAATCTTAACTTTATGATTATTTCTAATAAAAACAAACTACCTTAATTAATTTATTTATCAAAAATAGGTCAAGTTTGGGGCTCGTAGTAACCAGTTTACATTCTAAGGAACAATTTAGAACAATTTTTAGAGAAAATTGTTCATAGCTAAAATATCTCTGCAAAAAATCTTTATTGAGCAAGACTATAATATGATGTAGTTATGAAACGGTAAGAATAAAAGTTAATAATAGTAACGTCACATTGACAACTAACATGTGAATAAGGAGGAAAAAACTTTGACATTTTTATCCCCCAAAGATGGGTATCCCCAGCCAATAGTTACCGGAACAACAACAGTTGGTATAATCTGTAATGGCGGCGTAGTTCTAGCAACAGAATCTCAAGCAACAATGGGATATTTAGTTGCAAGCCACAGAGCACCAAAAATACATAAAATAACAGATCACATAGCAATGACAATCTCGGGAACAGTAGCAGACGCCCAACAGATAATAAGAATCATTAGAGCGAATGTAAATTTAAGAAGATTGGAGCTGGGAAGAGAATTAAGTGTGCGAGCAGTTTCCCAGCTTACAGCCATATTGCTATTCCAAAATAGACTGTACCCATATGTCACAATGCTTATCGTTGGAGGAGTTGACGAAGAAGGACCACACATATTCACTCTTGACTCGCTGGGAAGTCTTCTTGAGGAAGACAAGTTCGCAGCCACCGGGTCAGGCAGTGTCATAGCTTACGGAGTACTGGAAGATGGATATCGTGAGAATATGCCTATTGAAGAGGCGGTTGAATTAGCTAAGAGAGCTGTAAAAGCAGCTAGGAGAAGAGATATAGCATCTGGAGGTAAAATACAAGTTGCAGTTATAACAAAAGACGGCATAAAAATGGAAGTAATAGAATAAATTCTCTTTTTATCTATATTCGGGTATTCTATGCAATAACATACCCTCGACAGTTACGGGCTGTAATTTCATTGCAAGTGCATAAGCTTCCGATAATTTGGCTTCCCTTTCAGCGCAAATTTCCAGAATAGGATCTCCCCTCTTAACCTTATATCCTCGTTTACCATAAAGAATAATACCAGCACCCTTGTCAATAGGTGCTCCGGCAGCTCTAGCAATTTTTTTAATAGCTTCATTACTAATGTCAGTTATGTATCCATCACATGGCGCTTCTATACGTACTCTATGTTCCCCGATTGGGATTTCCTCAGGTTTTATATTAGGATCGCCACCTTGAGCCTCTATAATTTCTCTCATCTTTTTTAATGCCTTTCCACTTGTCAATATATCCATGGCGACATCTTTTCCTTTTCCCCGCATCGCTAAGCCTCCAAGTTCTAAAAGTATACCAGCAAGTGCAGTAGATTTCTCAATTAGACTTGTAGGACCCTTACCTTGAAGAGCAAGTAATGCTTCCTTAGCTTCCAGCGCTGGTCCGACTACGTGGCCAACCGGTTGACCACCATAAGTTATTCCACACTCAACATGAATTCCCAATCTCTCTCCAAGTTCAACAAACTTTCTGGCTAAAACTCTTGCTTCATTCATAGTTTCAACTTTAGCCTCTTTTCCGGTTGGTATGTCAAGGACAAGAAAGTCGACTCCAACGGCTAGTTTTTTAGACATGATGCTTGCTAACATCTGGCTTTCCGGGTCAATAGCTAAGGGATACTCTACCCTAATGAAAATGTCGTCTGCTGGGGCAATGTTTAACCCGCCTCCCCATATAATAGCTCCACGGACCTTTTTTACTAGCTCTTTGAGTTCTTCGGCTGTGAATTTAACTGGAGCAAGCACTTCCATAGTGTCCGCTGTTCCAGCTGGACTTGTAATAGCCTTACTACTTGTTTTTGGAATAAGTAGTCCTGCAGCCGCAACTATGGGTACTATTAATAAACTAACTTTGTTGCCAGGTACACCGCCGATAGAATGTTTATCGTAAACAGGGTCTTCAAAATCTATTTTTTCACCAACATCTGCCATGGCTCTTGTCATATATTCTATCTCTTCCATATTCATACCATAAAATTGTTCAGCGAGAAGATACGCTGCGATTTCTAAATCGCTAAGGTTTCCCTCAACAACATCCTTAACGATTGCGAAGATTTCATCTTTCGAGAGCGTTATGCCCTTTAATTTCTTTCTAATGTATTCTAAGGATTCAGGATGTGAGACTAATTTAATTGTAACATACTCTCCATCCTTCACGTGTAACTTCTCTGCTATGTCTTTCATAATTCCAATTTGACCGGGAGCGATAAAAGTAGTGGCAACCTGAACAATTGCTGTTATATGCGTCTGTTTCGATTGAACTTTTACACGATCATGTACATGCACTCCGATGGCTTCAGCGTCTTCATTATTCAATATAACTGTTTGTTTACCTGCAATTATGTCAAGTAGTTTAACCTTTAACCTCATTAACTTCGGCCCTCTTAAATTGCACTTGATGAATTGTATTTTTAAGGAAGTTAATATAGGTAGATCAAAAATATAAGAATATCGAAGTAAAGAGATTAATTAACAGACTTTATTGATAAAAAATGATATCTTGCCGCTTGTTCAAATAAGTCGATAAATATATTTCATATGTATGTTGCACTGATTGGAGAAACTGGTGGCTACATGCATTCACTATAGCTACATCATTATAACTCATAGTGTAACTACATATTAGAAGATTAAGAGTGGCTAAGAGGTCCTCTAAATCCTGGACTTTTAAGGTATCTTATTTTAGTTCTTCAAAAATGTACCGAAAGCTAACATCGTTATATAATATTATTAGTAGCTTAATGGTAGTTACTTTCAAATAAGATTAAGGAATATAGATATGATGAGCGCTGATAATGATACGCTTGGAGGCTTAAATTTGAAATATATTAGACTTGTAGAATTTTATGAGAAAATTGAACAAACAACTAAAAGACTTGCAATGACCGATTACCTTGTAAGACTCTTTAAGGAAACGCCCAAAGAAATAATCGATAAGGTGGTTTACTTAACACAAGGCAAAATATATCCAGACTTTATAGAACTTGAACTTGGAATAGCCGAAAAAATGGCTATAAGAGCAATAGCAAATGCTACAGGTGCAACAACAAGAGACGTGGAGGAAGATTTCAAAAAAACTGGCGACCTAGGTTTAACTGCTGAAAACTTCATTAAGAGAAAAAGGCAGTTAACCCTTTTTACAAAACCTCTAACTGTTGATCACGTTTATAGCGTTTTTGACAAAATAGCTAAAGCCACAGGTGAAGGGTCACAAGACCTAAAAATTAGGCTTCTCTCTGGTTTACTTACTAATGCGCAACCAAAGGAAGGCAAATATATTATTAGAACAGTTACTGGTAGACTTAGACTTGGCATAGCTGACATGACTATACTAGATGCCTTGGCAATAGCCTTTACTGGTAGTAAAGAAAATAGACCCTTACTGGAAAGAGCATATAATCTTTGCAGCGACTTAGGTGAAGTTGCGAAAGCCATAGCTGAAGGAGGACTCGAGGGGATAAGACAATTTAAGATTAGGGTTGGACGGCCTATAAGACCAATGCTAGCTCAAAGGTTGGCAACTCCGGAAGAAATTCTAGAGAAGCTCGGTGGAAAGGCTGCATGTGAATGGAAGTTTGATGGGGAAAGAGTACAAATACACAAGGATGGAAGTCAGGTACAATTATTTTCTAGAAGACTTGAAAACATCACAGAACAGTATCCAGATGTTCAAGAATATGTAAGAGAGCATATTAAAGCAAATGAAGTAATCATTGAAGGAGAAATAGTTGCAATAGACCCAGAGACAGAAGAACTACGTCCATTCCAAGAATTAATGCATAGAAGAAGAAAATATGAAATAGAAAAAGCAATAGAAATGTATCCAGTCAACGTGTACCTCTTCGATCTCTTATATGTAGATGGAGAAGATTATACAACAAAACCATACACAGAGCGGCGGAAACGACTTAAAGAAATTGTAGAGGAAAATCACATAAAGATAGCTCCGGCAATTGTCACTAGCGATGTGAAAGAGATTGAAAAATTTTTTGAAGAAGCTATTGAAAATGGTTGCGAAGGTTTAATGCTTAAATCGGTAAAACCAGATAGCATATATCAAGCAGGGGCAAGAGGATGGCTTTGGATAAAGTTAAAGCGCAGTTATCAGTCGAAAATGGTTGAACCGATAGATGTTGTAATAGTTGGCGCTTTTGCTGGAAAGGGAAAACGAGCGGGGACATATGGAGCTCTACTAGCGGCTGTATATAATAAAGAGAAAGATGTATTTGAGACCATATGCAAGGTTGGAAGTGGTTTTACTGACGAGGATTTAGAAAACCTGCCCAAAATACTAGAAGAATATAAGATAGATCATTGTCATCCCAGAGTTATATCAAAGTTAGAACCAGATTTCTGGTTTGTACCAGCCAAAGTCATCGAAATTATTGGCGACGAACTAACTCTTTCACCTGTACATACTTGTGCATGGGGTGTAGTTAAAGAAGAGGCTGGGATAGCGGTGCGATTTCCAAGATTTACTGGCAGATGGAGGGACGACAAAGCCCCAGAAGACGCCACTTCAACGCAGGAGATCATAGATATGTATAGGGCGCAGCTTAAGACGATAGCATAAAATCACGTTAATCTGAAATCTTAAATGAAAAACATAAAAAATATAGGTATTTTGAGTTATAAGGGGAAGGGTGCATCTCCTGGGCCAGCAGGTCCTGATGGAGGCATTTTATTCACCATTAAAAAGTCTAAAGGGAGGTATATAAATTCCAATAATTTCACTTAGCTATCGGTAAAATCTTCACATCGCATTCTAACTCCAAGATGAACCTTTAAAGACATATGAGCAAATTTATAAAAGCGGTGGTACTTTAACATCTTGCTTCAATTGAATTGAATAACAACTGCTAGCGAGGTGGTGTCCATACCAAGACTTAGACGATGCCCATATTGCGGTAAAAATCTTGAAAATTTTTGGGTAGAGTTTAGAAAAAAACATGTTGAACAATGCAAAAAATCTAAGTAGCTATTTTTATCCGTATTAATATCTCAACGGCTTTTCAAAAAGATAAGGTAACAGTAACATTAATTATTGTGGAGTGACAATTTACAGACTCAACTATTAACATTTGCTAGTTGAAGACCAACACGGGGATATGCATGAAAAAGATTCGATCTTACACAGTTTCACTAGTTGCATTATATATAGCTACGTTTCTATTAAGATCATCCTTTTCGGCAACCCTTTTGGTGTTTGGACGATACTTGAACGTTATCGGGAAAGACCCCCTAGAAATAGCATTTATAGACATTTCATATTCAATCAGTGAGATGGTTACAGCTGCATATTTCGGAGTTCTAGCGGACAGGATAGGTCGCAAGCCAGTTATGCTTTATGGTACATTACTTGCAGGTATAACTGTTGCAGTAATACCCATTTCAAACTCAACAATTTGGCTACTTACAATTCACGCGATAGTAGGGCTGGGCGCCGCGGCAAAAGTTAGTTCAACTCTTGCACTAATATCTGACTATGCTTCACCAGAACAACGAGGAAAACTAATGGGCTTCTACGATTATTCGACTATATCGGGGTACATAGCGGGCTTCCTTTATGGAGGCTTCTTCTATGACTATTTTGATATAAGTAGTAATCTATCAAATGTATTCAAATGCTTCCTTTCAATATCAGCACCTCTTTTCGTAGCAGCAGTAATGATCCTAGTTTGTGTAATAGAATATGAAGCCAAAAGGGAAAGAAGAGAAAGAAGGGAAATGGAGATCGAATCGATATCGTCGATTAAGGACCTCAAAATAGTTTTACAGAACGAAAAATTAAGAAACCTTCTCCCTCTATGGCTTTGTATTACAACACTATTTGGCATGGCATCAACCTTCGGTCCTGTAATCTCTGAGGAAGCTGGCGTAAGCGGATTACAAACAGGCCTCTTATTTGCAGCAGCAGGTACAGCATTCGGCCTCTTACAACCAATATGGGGACATATCTCAGACAAAATTGGAAGAACAAAAGTTTTAATTGTAGGTGTGCTAAGTCTAGCAGGGTTAATAACACTGATACCAATAATATTTATTGCGTTTCCAAACATAAAAAGTCTAACAGACATTCCAATACCATTACTTGCCCTAATAGGAATGCTGGTAATAGGCATTGGCGCTCTACCGCCCGCAGCTCTTGCATCAGTGGTAGATGAAACCCCAGAAGACAAGCGGGGACCAGTAATGGGAGTGTACAGCATGATGCTAGGACTTGGCGACACTTTGGGAGGCCTTGCAGGAGGGCTTTTCGTAAAGGCTTTTGGTTGGATAGGATTAATATATTTCGCAGCTCTACTTGTTGTAGTCGCATTAATTTCAACATCAAGGTACACTGTTAAGTCTATTATGCTAAAAATCAAATAACTTAACTCCATTTGACAAGAAATAAACGCAAGTATGATGGTTAAAAATTTTTAACCAGAGTGAATACCTTAACAGCCTTAATTCACTCAGACAATCTACATTAAAAACAGTATCCCTGCAAAAATACGAAGTTTGTTTTTCACTTTCTGTAAGAAAAATTATTATAATGGTTGATACTTTAGCTTACATGCAGATATAAGTGAAGGAAAAGAGTTGAGGATGACATGAATTCAAAATTAGAGTTTTTTGATTTTGCTGCTTGGACGCAATTTATACCGGAATCAGAAATAAGAAGGCTCCTAAGATATGATGTACCGTATTACTTTGCTGGAGGAAAACCTGGGGCAATACCAGTAGACGTTTTCGCAAAAATATTAATTGAACTTGGCAGTGAACAGCTAGAAAAAATAAAAAGAGGACCAGAAGGAAAACAGGAGGTAATAGACGAGTATAATTATGGCTCAACAGCCGGGTTACAGCCCTTTAGAGAAACTTTAGCCAAATATCTACGCGAAAAAGATGGAATACCACTAAGTAAAGAAGATGGATGGAAAGAGGTCGTTATAACAACAGGATCGCAACAAGCTATATACACAATATTAGATACGTTAATAGATCCAGGCGATGCTATACTTACACCAGCCCCCGTATACCTTGGTTTTGTGACACCAGCAGAAAAACTAGGTGCAAAAGTCATATGTGTACCAACAGATCTGGACGGAATTATACCTGAATATGTAGAAGAAGCGTTACGAGCCGCAGAAAAATCAGATGAAATAAAAAAACCACCAGAAATATTGTATGTGATAGCAGATTCAGATAACCCGAAGGGTACCACACTGCCAACAAAAAGAAGAAAACAACTCTTCGACATAGCTGAAACGTGGAATCTCCTAATAGTAGAAGATGCAGCTTACAGAGAAATACAATTTAAAAACGAAAAACTCCCAGCTATAAAAAGCTTTGACAAAGAAAATCAAAGAGTAGCATACTTAAGGACCACATCGAAAGAAGCAGCACCATTCAGAGTAGGGTATTCAGTCATGCCAGATGCACTAAGAGAACAAGTAGTAAAAGACAAAGGATACCTAGATCTATGCACGTCGTCCTTGATACAGAAAATTCTAAACATATATTATGCCAACTACTTTGAAAAAACCCTACCAGAAATCACAAAAATTTACGAAAAGCGATGTAAAGCAATGTGCAATGCAATAGACGAAACATTTCCTGAAGGCGAAAGAACTAATCCAACAGGGGGCTTCTTTGTATGGTGGCAATCAAAGAAAATGTTTGACGCAAAAAAGTTCCTAGAGAAGGTGGCGCTCCCAAACCAAATACTATACGTACCAGGACACTCCTTTTATCCAATAAAAGGATACGTCTACAATCCAGACACAAAAAGGATAGAAAAAAGCTCGCCTAGTATCAATACCATGCGTCTAGGATTCAGTTATAGAGACGAGAGAACAATCGAAATCGGCGTAAAAAAATTAGGAAAGCTACTAACAGAAGAACTAAAATAAATTTTATTTCTTTACCTTCCTTATAATAAATTTTAATAAACTTTTTAGATCGCTAAAAACCATAACTGCATTTTCTCTCTGAAGTTCACCTTTATTATGTAGACCTGTTTCAACTCCAAAAAATGTTACCCCTACTTCTTTAGCTGCATGTGCATCAATAATACTATCACCCACAAAAACCGCTTCTTTTGGAGAGATATTAAGAGCTGACAGTACTAATCGAAGACCAGTAGGGTCAGGTTTAAGAGCTTGTGAATCGTCTCGCGTGATAATAACATCAAAAAACTTGGCTATACCGTGTTTTTCTAATACAATATTCGTAGCAAATTTTCCATTATTAGTTAAAAGACCTATCTTAAGTCCGATATCTTTAATACTTTTAAGAACCAGTTTTGCATTATCAACTAATTCACTAATCTTTGCAGCTTTAACTTCAAATTTATCTGCTATATGAAATACCAGTGGGGCAACTTTTAAGGCTAGGTCTTTACGATTGTTTTTTAAAAAATATTCTCTGGATTTTTTGATCATATCTGCAATCTTAGTATCCAGACTAAGCATGTCCTTCGGAACTCCTAACTCTAGAAGTCTGTGAATAATTTCCCTTTTCATTCCAATAATATCTAACTTGAATTTTATTAAAGTCCCATCAAGATCAAAGATTATCGCCTTAGTCTCCGTAAAACCGCTTCTCATCGCGATCATCCTCACAAATACCATTTTGTGCAATCCATCGTAACCGAGTCATTTAATGTAATCAAATTTCGTCAACTTTTCGAATTTATGCTTTACTACTGAACTAACTAAGAGATATATGGAAAAACTTTTAAGTAATGATATAAGATTTGATGTAGTCAAATTCGGAGCATGGTTGGGATGCCCTGCCAATTTCAATAATAAAAAAGAAAAAACTCCTTTTCAAAAATAGTGAATGTCAAATCGAGCAAAATCCTACACTATTTCTAAATAAATCAATAATTCCCAGTGGGGGTGCTAAACATAACTAAGGAAACCAGTACCGAAATAGAAGTATATCCCATTGAAAGAGAAACCCTTAGTACGCTTTATAATCTTGGAGGTAAAGCGACACCAGAAGAAATATCAAAAGAATCAAACATCCCACTGAAAAAAGTTCTGACTTCAATATACTCATTACAGAACAAAAACTTAGTTAGAATACATGAAAAAGAAATAACAAAAGTCGAATTAACAGAGGAAGGACTAGAATATGCTGAAAAAGGGTTGCCCGAATACAGATTACTAAAAGCACTTCTACAAAAAACAAAAATACCAATAAGAGAACTCCTAGAAAAAGGAATCGAAGGACTGGAGAAAACCCAAATAAACCTAGCTATAGGCCATCTCAGAAGCAAAAAATGGGCAAAGATAATTAAAGACAAAGAACCCTATATTGTAATAACAAAAGAGGGAGAAATCGCAGCAAAAAAAGAGTTGCCCGAACAAGAGGTTCTCAAGATCGTAATGGAAAAAAAGCAAGCCATCGTGGAAGAAATAGGAAAACCAAAAATTGTAGAAGAATTAATTAAGAGAAAACTTGCAACTACAAAAACCGAGACTCAACGGACAGTTATAATCACAGAACTCGGCAAAGATATAATAGAAGGAAAAATTAAGATACCAGAGATGGTTAAAAAACTCACAAGAGACTTAATAGTAACTGGAAAATGGAAAGAAGTAAAATTAAAGAAATATGACGTGACAATCGAACCTCCAAAGATATATCCCGGGAAGAAACATCCATATCTTGAATTTTTGGAAGAAGTGAGAAGAGCACTAATAGGTCTAGGATTCCAAGAGGCAAGAGGCCCATACGTGGAATTAGAATTCTACAATTTTGACCTTCTATTTCAAGCACAAGATCACCCAGCAAGGGAAATTCATGACTCGTACATTTTAGAGTATCCCAATAAAGGTGAAATAAAATCAAAAGAACTTGTGGAGAAGGTTAAAGCAACCCATGAAAACGGTTGGATAACCGGGTCAAGAGGATGGGGATACAAGTGGTCCTTCGACCTTGCACGACGACTAATTTTAAGGTCACAAACAACAGCAGTAAGCATGAGATACCTAATCGAACACAAACAACCACCAATCAAAATGTTCTGCATAGACAGAGTATTCAGACCAGACGTGCTTGACGCTACACACAGTATGGAATTCTGCCAATGTGAAGGCATCGTAGTCGACAAAGGCTTAACTCTAAGACATCTACTGGGAGCATTAAAAGAAATATTACAAGCACTAGGATTTAAAGAATTCAAATTCAAACCAGGATACTTCCCATTCACAGAACCAAGCGTAGAATGCTTCATAAAGCATCCAGAGCTCGGGTGGATAGAAGTAGCAGGTTCAGGACTTTTCAGACCAGAGGTGTTAATACCTCTAGACATTCCACACCCAGAAGTTCAAGTGTTAGCATGGGGAATAGGAGTTGAAAGGCTTGCGATGACAGCTCTGGGCGTAAATGACATAAGATATCTTCGCACACACGACTTAGAATGGTTAAGAGAAAAGGAGGTGCTCTAATGCCAACAATACAGGTGCTCTATAACGATTTATGTCAACTACTTGGAAAGCAAATACCACTCGAAGACTTGAAAGAATATGTTCTATTAATTAAAGGCGAAGTGGAAAGAGTCACACCCATAGAGCAAGGGAGTGAAATAATTGACTATGAGCTGTCCATCGAAATAACCAGCGATCGACCGGACATGCTATCAACGGAAGGATTAGCAAGAGCATTAAAAGGATTCCTCGAGATAGAACTTGGCCCACCAAGCTACACAATCAAAGAAACAAACATCACCGTGAAGGTTGACAAATCAGTATCTTCCGTAAGACCTTACATTGCCTGCGCAATAATTAGAGGAATAGAAATGTCAGATCCACTAATTAGACAAATAATGCAACTACAAGAAAAACTACACACAACACATTGCAGAAATCGAAGAAAAGGATCCATAGGAATCCATGACCTAGACAATGTGGAACCTCCTTTCACATATTATGCAGAGGACCCAGATAAAATAAAATTCATACCATTGAGCGAAACGAAAGAAATGACGGGAAGAGAAATCCTGCAAAAACATCCAAAAGGAATAGAGTACGGAAAAATAATAGAAAAATACAAGAAGTATCCTCTGCTGGTAGATAAAAATAATGAAGTACTATCTCTCCCGCCAATAATTAATGGAATAGTCACGCGAGTCACAGAGAAAACAAAAAATCTTTTCATCGACGTAACAGGAACAGATTGGAGAATAGTTACAACAACATTAAACATTGTAGCCTCAAACATAGCTGAACGAACAGGAAGTATAGAATCAGTTAAAATAATATATCCAGACAAAGAGATAAGAACACCAGACTTTAAATCAACAGAAATGACAGTAGAAATCAATTACGCAAACAAAATCCTAGGCATCGATCTAACACCAGATCAAATGATAAAATGCCTTAGAAAAGTAAGATTGGATGCGCACGTAGTAAACAGCGATAAAGTAAAGGTTCAAATACCACCATATAGGGTGGATTTTCTCCATCCAATCGATATAGTCGAAGACATAGCAGTAGGATACGGATTTAACAAACTTGAACCAGAACTTCCCCCAACAATAACAGTAGGAAAAGAGCTCACAGAAACAAAGATACTAAGAAAAATTAGAGATCTAATGATCGGACTAGGATTCCAAGAAATATTCTACTATGTGATGTCAAGCGAAGATATTCAAGTAAGAAAAATGAGGCTAAAAAACATTAACTTGGTGAAAATAGCAAACCCAGTTTCAAAAGAATACTCCGTAATGCGTCGCTCACTAATACCAGGATTATTAAACATTGTAAGCAAAAATGCGCACGTAGAATTACCCCATAAAATATTTGAAGTAGGGGACGTCATAGTATTTGATGAATTAAGCGAAACAAGGACAAAAAACAATACCAATTTAGCAGCCTTAGTAAGTGACTATTCAATAAGCTATGAAGACATACAAGCAGTACTATATGCTGTACTAAGAAACTTAAAGATCAAATTTAAAGTAGAACCAACATTGCATCCTTCATTTATCGAAGGGAGAACAGCAAAGATACTAGTAGATAACAAAGAGCTAGGAGTAGTAGGAGAAATACACCCAGAGGTACTAGAAAACTTCAAAATAGAGAACCCAGTTGCTGCCTTTGAGATAAACATACAGGAACTAACAAAACAAACCCTATCTTAACTTTATTTGTTAAAAATAAAAAAGATTTGATATATTGTTTATTTTATCTTTTTATCTCTTGAACGCTTGTGAATATGCTAGTTTTATATCTGCGCCAGTAACAGTTTTTCGTCCAGCATGTGCAGCAATTGCTCTCGCTCTCTTCGCAATATCAACGGCTATATCTTCCACGATTTCTCTTAAGGCCTCAGCAGCAGACGCGCTTACTCTTTTTGCACCAGCTTTTCTGATAATTCTATCAACCGGAGCCAAAGGTAGTTCTGCTTCTTTTGGCATATCTTACATCCTCCTATGGGTTGTATATGCATATGTTCTTACTACTTTCAGTATACAACATTACTATATCTCCTTTATTAATTTAACGCTTTTGTTCATCAATACTTGTTATCCACTAGGTCCATCACTATCTAGGTGAACCGCGATTAAGATACATTCCGTATTACCGCGAGTAATGATGACACGTAACTGTGTACATGAAATGAAGAGGTATGGTTCTCAAACACTAGCTTAATAAAAATTAACTAAAAAATACATTTTTAACAAAAATTTTATTGATTTATAAATAATTACACCGAAAAAACGTAAAAAATATGACATCACTATTTTTCTCAACGGGAATATCTCGTGATAGAACTATTAGAAATTAGATGTTTATACAACATTATTTTATGGTGATATAATATAACCGGATTCCCTCAACGTATAAAAAATAAAACCGCTTATAACCAGACAGCAACTAACTATAAGACTCTTGATCCGTAAAGAAAGAGAACAGACCAGTAATAGCTTGAAAACCTAAATTTTCATGTAAAATAACCGTACGTACGTAGCATCTTATAAAACTTATTAACCTAAAATCACAAAATGTTATGTAGTCTCTAAAGGTACTTGATCAGAAGTTGAGAGGGCCATAATTGTTCAAAGAGTATGAAGTAAAAGTTTTAGTTCGTGATGCCAATAAAATATCAAAAAGAATCAGGAAAAACTCCTTACTTCTCAAAACTGTAGTACAGCTAGATATTTACTACGATCATAAAAGAATTTTATTCTCGAAAGATGAGCATTTTCGTCTAAGAGTAGAATACGATCAGGATAGCGGAGAGGTAAAAAATGTTGAATTAGCTTGGAAAGGGCCTAGACAGGGGAGACACATAGAGGTCAGAGAAGACATATCAGTGCAAATATTACCCAGTGACATAGAAAATCTAAAAGAGATGCTTAAAAAACTAGGATTTAAACCGCTTGTGATAATTAAAAAAACACGTGAAAGATATAGAATAGATGACATAGAACTGGAATTCGATAAAAACGTAGAGTTGGTGAAAGCTAAAGGTGAAACCACCCCACTAGGATCCTTTTTACAGGCAAGCATAGAAACTTCAATAAATCAAGATTCTGAAAACGTGAAAAAGCAGTTATGGGGATATTTAAGCAAATTAGGGTTTGAGCATAGTGATTGGGTTGAAAAAAGTTACATTGAACTTGCACTTGAAAGATTAAAAAATAAAAATGGTGAAGAATATGTCAATACTTCCCCTAGCTGAATTTCAAAAGAAATTCGAGAAAGCTACACAAAAGAAAATACAAAAAATCAGAAAAAAAGGAAATAACATCATTAAGAACATTGTAAAGATTCTAGAAAGCTTAGAAGAAGAAGCACAAGACATGATCAAAAAAAGTAGGGAGGAACTAAAAGAAGGTGTAGAAGTCCTTGCAAAAAAGAAAGCGGGATACCTTGATGCCGTACGATCCCTAGAAAAATTCGGAGAGAGTATTATAGCAGCTATCTCAAATGTAAAAGTGCCTTCAGAAATAAATCATGAAAGCATTACTGAGTTCTACAAAAATCTTACAGAGAACTTAATAATGCTGGAAAAAACAAAAAATAAATTAGATCATAAAATTCATCCTTACTTTATAATATTAAGGACGAGAGTCAAAGGCTTAATAAAAAAACTCAAAGATGAGTCAAACACGCTAAAAAAGTTTATTGAAACAGATTATACTGATGCCGAAAGCATAGAAAAAGTACAAAACGAATTAAACACGGTAAAAATGCTCTTAGAAAAGCTAAATGACACTAAAAACCAAATTGCAAGCTTAGAGCACAAAATTAATCTGAAAGCAGATGAGTTAGAGAACTCAAGACAGAAACTCGTAGAAATGGAGAATCGTACAGAATTCCAAATACTAACAAAAACTGAAAAAGAAATAGAAAGGTTGAAGACAAAAATACTGAACATTTTAAATAGTATAAGAAAACCCCTCAAAAAATTTCTTAACCTAGTAACAAGTGGAGATGCTACTTTGAAACTAGAAGAAAAAGATATACTAGCCAAATATATTAATGACCCCTTTAATACGTTCATTAATGAGGATAGCGATGCATCTAAGCTCAAAATATTGCTTTTAAAAATGGACATTCTTGTACGTGAAGAAAAATTAGGGCTAGAAAGGAGATTAACGAAGAAATTCCAAAAGGTTTTAGGAAGTATTGTAGATCAAGAAGTATTAAAGAAACTGTCAAACGAATATTTTAATCTCTTAAAAGAACGAGAAAAACTATTACAAAAGGAAGAGATACAAAAAGTAATTAGTAAGAGAGAGTCAATCAAAGAAATTAGTGAGACGATTAATAGGCTAAAAATAGATCTCAAAGTTGCTCAAGACAGCCTCCAAGAGATCAAAGAAAGAATAGAGACAACAAAATCTATAATCGAAGAAACAACTCAAAAAATCACAGGAATGCCATTAAAACTATCATTAGAACTATAACTAATACTTGGAATTTAAATGGTTAGAGAGTTATTATACAAAGACCAGAGCATTAAGTAATGCTGCTTGATAATACAAGCTACATAAAATTGACCTGTCTCTATTATAGTAATTGAAAACATCTTTTTAGAAAGTGAGCGCCAACTGGAAAGTTATATCATTTTACATTAAATTGTCTTTATCACTAATTTAGTTAAATTGTTACGCCTTTTAATAACCAAATACTATGGATCAATATCAGCTAACCAAAGCTTTATAAAAGAAAAGTTTACATTTTCTGAAGGTGAACTCTGGTGAGGGATTGTCAAATCCAGTACATGGTATTCATCCCTACATCGTGAACGGGTTCTAAATTACTTGGAAACTTTTCTAATGCAGCGGTTAGTCTACTTTTCAATATTAACATTAAAATTAAGAGATACCCCCTTATTTAGACTGAAATACGCCTACCGGTGCGTATTTTCTGTGTCTAATCGACTTAAATGGCGGTGTTTAACATGGAAAAATATGTAAGAGCAATAACAGGAACATATGATCCTAAAAAAATTGAACAGGAAATTTTTCAACTATGGCAGAAAGAAAAAGCATATCAAAGGGCAAAAAATAAAAATAAAGGCCGTAAAAAGTTTTACTTCTTAGATGGACCGCCATATGCATCCTCTGCAGGAATACACCTTGGTACAGCTCTAAATAAGATATTAAAGGATGTAATTCTAAGATATAGAAGAATGCGAGGTTACTTTGTAAGAGATCAGCCAGGAGTAGATTGTCATGGACTCCCAATAGAAGTTCAAGTCGAAAAAACGCTTGGATTTGAAAAAAAAGCTGACATAGAAAAATACGGCATCGACAAATTCGTAAGAAAATGCAAAGAAACAGCCCTACATAATGCTGGTCAATTATCAGAACAGTTTAAAAACTTAGGAGTTTGGATGGACTGGGACAACCCCTATTTAACATTAAAGGACGAATATATTGAGTCCGCATGGTGGTTGATCAAGAAGGCGTGGGAAAACAACTTATTATATGAGGGAGAACGAGTAGTCCACTGGTGCCCGCGATGTGAGACAGTTCTATCAGGGTATGAAGTAGCTCAAGAATATAGGGAAGTTTCGGATCCATCCATCTACGTAAAATTCCCAGTAAAGGGGAAAGACAAAGAATACATTCTAATATGGACCACCACGCCTTGGACGTTGCCAAGTAACACAGGGATAATGGTTCATCCAGACTTTACCTATGCTAAAGTTAAAGTAGATGACGAAATATACATCCTAGCTCTAGAGCGATGCAACGAGGTTTTCAGAGAAGTTGGCAAAGAATTTGAAGTTCTAGAAACGTTTCCGGGACGTAATCTTGAAGGCTTACAATATATTCCGCCATTGCTTGAAGAAGTTCCTCTACAACGCAAGCTATTAGAAGAAGGCAAAGCATACCGTGTAGTTCTAAGTGAGGAATACGTGTCACTAGAGGAAGGTACTGGATGCGTGCACAGCGCGCCAGGCCACGGTGAAGAAGACTTTGAAGTCGGACTAACCTACGGTCTACCAGCAGTTTGCCCCGTAGATACCAAGGGAGTATTCACCGAAGAAGCAGGCAAATACGCTGGTCTATTCGTAAAGGATGCAGACAGACAAATAATCGAAGATTTAAAGAGAAAGGGACTCCTACTATGGTCTGGCAAGATCACACACCGCTATCCTCACTGCTGGCGCTGTAAAACTCCCCTGCTTCTACGCTTAACAAAACAATGGTTCATAAAAGTCTTAGCATTCAAAGACAAAATGCTAGAAGAAAATGAAAAAGTCAGATGGATTCCGGAATGGGCTGGCGCTAGCAGATTTAGAAATTGGCTGGAAAGCATAAGAGACTGGGTTATATCAAGACAACGATACTGGGGCATACCCCTACCCATCTGGATATGTAACAAATGCGGAAAGAAAATTGTCATAGGATCAAAAGATGAACTATTAAAAATGGCCGTAAGCGTACCAAGCGAACTCGAACTACACAGACCTTGGGTTGACCAAATAGTCTTAAATTGTGAATGCGGCGGAGAAATGCGACGAGTTCCAGACGTCATCGACGTATGGTTCGACTCGGGTATAGCATCCTTCGCGTGCTTAGGCTATCCTCGAAACCAAGAAGAATTTAAACAATGGTGGCCGGCTGACGTCGTTTTAGAAGGTCATGACCAAACCCGCGGCTGGTTCTATACACTTCTCTGCACATCCATGATAGCCTTTAACCGAAGACCTTATGAAACGGTAGTAATGCACGGCTTTACTCTCGATGCAGAGGGCAGGGAGATGCACAAAAGCCTAGGAAACTATATAGCGCCCGAAGAAGTCATAGAAAAATATGGAAGAGATCCTCTACGTCTATATGAATTACAATGTACCATTTGGGAGGATATACGTTTCAACTGGGACGGTGTAAAAGAAGCCCTAAGAGATCTAAACATCCTATGGAATGTATACGTTTTCGCATCAACCTACATGGAAATGGACAAATTCAATCCGCTGGAACACTCTCTAAAAGAACTTCAACCCTTCATGAAAATAGAAGATAAATGGATACTCTCGAGATTACAGCTGATAATCGAGAAAGTTACAAACTACATGGACAAATACTTATTCCACGAAGCTCTAAGACTACTCCTAAACTTCGTACTGGAAGATGTTAGCAGATGGTACATCAGACTTGTTAGACGCAGAGTATGGATAGAAACTGAAGCAAAAGAAAAACTTGCAGCATATGCAACACTATATACAGTTCTAAAGAACTGTTTACTCTTACTCGCACCATTCATACCCTTCATGACAGAAACTCTATACCAAAGATTCGTTAGACCAGTTGAAAAGGATGCTCCAATAAGTGTTCATCTCTGCGACTGGCCGACGCCAATAAAAGAGCTTATAGATCGGAAACTTGAAAAACAAGTAATGCTTGCAAGAGACATAGTTTCAGCAATTATACAAGCAAGACAATCAACAAAACCGCCAATAAAAATAAGGCAACCCCTCAGCAAAGCAATTGTGGTAACAGATTCTCAAGAAGTAATCGAAACCGTTAAACATCTCCAAGATTTAATCAAAGACCAAGCAAACATAAAAGAAATCTCTGCCCTACACCTAAGCGAAGAAGAAAAATTCAGAAATGTATATGTCGAACCCAACTTCGCATCTCTGGGACCAAAATTCAAACAGAAAACAGGTAAGATAGTTGAAGCAATCAAAAGGCTAAATGGAAGAGAAGTACTCAAATCAATCAATGAAAAAGGCTTCTTCGAAATAGTCGTCGACGATGAACCTGTCAAATTAACAGGGAATGACGTAAAATTCAAAGAAGAAATTTTAGAGGGATATGCAGTTGGAGAGTTTCCAAGAGGCAGGGTGTATTTAGATGTCAAAGTTACAAAAGAGCTTAAGGCAGAGGGATTAGCCAGAGAAGTCATCAGAAGACTGCAAGAAATGAGAAAAGAAGCAAACCTTGAAGTAGAAACGAAGATAGAAGCTTTCGTCAAATGTCCAGATAGCGAACAAGTCAACTTACTTAAAGATAAAAAAGAACTGATTATGAGAGAAGTGCGAGCCGAAAAACTAGATATCATGGGACCAAAGGAAAAAGAGCCAAAGATGTCATATACAAAAGAATGGGACATAGATGGAGAAACATATATAATGGGACTCGATCAAAAAATTTAAAACAACGCTTTTAATTTTCTATTAACCCAATAAGAGGTGCAACTGATGGTGAACGAATGTTTAGTTGACGCTGAAAAACTAACGCTAGAACGTGAGGAACTATTAGACGAACTCGTAGAATTCCTAAAATTGAAACTCCCAGAATTTAATATAGAAAGAGAAGGGAACAACATTACAATCAGATCGGAGAACGAGGTCTCAAAAAGAAAAATAAGACTATTTCTTAAAAAATTTCTTCACAAAAATGAATTAGACAAAAGTTTCAAAGCAGTTTCAGGTGGCGGCAACACAATAATAATACTTAAACTTGCAGCAATTAGAGAAGAAACCGAATAAAACACATATGTTTTCCCGTTTTTATTTTACCAGACTATAATAGAAGAGGTATATTGTCAGAGTGAGCTGGCGCGTTCATCTGATATTACTCGTTGTTCGCCTCATCATCCAATTTAAACACTCCTTAAAATTTAATATCTTTTTCTATAGCAACGTAACAGAATTCCATTAAAAGTCTTGATCTAAAATTAAAACATTTAAGGGATGGTTTATTTTTCAGACATTAAACGACCAACAAATGCTAGGAGAGGGTCAGGCAAGACTATCAATTGCAAGTGTAACATCTTGAAAATACCATTCTTTATGTTCTGGGGTATGGTATTAAAACTTAGGTGTTAAAATTGCTCAGAGTTAAGATTGTTATTACAGGACCTTTTCAAAGCGGAAAAACAACTTTCATTAAATTAGCCACAAAAGGCCGGTCAATACATGTAGAACATAGAGGAATAACAGTTGGCTTAGATTTCGGGACAATAAAATACGACGGAATGATTGTACATCTCTTTGGAACACCGGGATTGGATAGATTCTCGATGCTTAGGGAGATAGTCGCAAAAGGAGCCCGTGGCTTCATCTTAATACTAGATAGCACTGATCCCAGTTCAATAATGGCAGGAAAAGAAATCTTAAAAGAAATTCTAGAGTCTAACGGATATGTTCCTTGCGTAATTCTAGCTAATAAGCAAGACCTTCCAAATGCAATACCGATAGAGAAAATAAAGTCGTTGTTTACTAATTTCCCAGTTATCCCTGGAGTGTTGATAAGAGGAATCGGCATTAAGGAAAGTTTAGCTTTACTCTTCTCTCAAATGAACAAAGCTAACATCCCAATTTTAAAACAAAAAACAAACATACCAGCGTACTGAATACCCTAAAAATGAAATATTTTAAAGAATATTAAGCGCATGTTTTAAAGTAATGGCTTTCTTTTTCCTATAGATCCATAAACACGCTTTATAGCAAATTAACTATCACAACAACACTTTTAAATTTTTAAATAACAACTTACGATTAAATCACACAAATGTAATTTCAAGGGTGATAAAAGTGTTTGCACCACACACTGGCTACGATCAAGCAATTACTATTTTCTCACCGGATGGTCGCCTTTTCCAAGTAGAATACGCAGTGGAAGCAGTAAGAAGAGGCACTTCAGCAATAGGGGTAAAGGTAAAGGAAGGCGTGGTCTTGGCAGTTGAAAAAAGGTTAACAAGTTCGCTAATGGAAATTAACTCCGTAACAAAAGTTTATGTTATTGATGAACATGTGGGGGCTGCAATAGCGGGTTTACATGCGGATGCAAGAAGACTCATAGACTACGCAAGAGAACAAGCACAAATAAACAGACTATACTACGAAGAACCAATAACAATAGAAGACTTAACAAGAGCTATCTGTGACCTAAAACAGAATTACACACAGTTTTCTGGTGTTCGTCCTTTTGGTGTAGCTTTGTTGATTGCTGGAGTTGATGCAACAGGTCCCAGATTGTTTTCAACACATCCATCAGGAGCATACTGGGAGTGGCAAGCAACAGCAATAGGAAGAAATGAAGAAAGAGCCCGAGAATACCTAGAAAAAAACTATAAAAGCAACCTCACAATAAATCAGGCAACAAAGCTAGCTATTAACGCACTAAAAACAACAATGGAAGAAGAACTTAAACCAGAAAATATAGAAATAGCACAAACGTTAGTTAAAACCAAAAAATTTGAAATCCTACCGATTAAAAAAGTAGAAGACATACTCAAGGAAATTAAATAAAAGATTAAAATAACATACGTAAATAAATGCTCAAACCTATCTTTTCCCAGAGACTTCTTATTTAAAGCATCTTGTTTAAATTACTTTACCTACATTTGATGATTAAACCCCTTAACTTAATAACTAACGTAAATCTTAATTATGGAAGTGAATATTCTTAGGTAGAAAAGGAGGATTTTTAATTTGATGCGTCTACCGGGAATGGGATACGATCGAGCAATTACTATTTTCTCACCGGATGGCCGTCTTTTCCAAGTAGAATACGCGATGGAAGCGGTGAAAAGGGGAACAACAATTATAGGGGTAAAGGTAAAGGAAGGCGTGGTCTTGACAGCTGAAAAGAGATCAACAACCCCACTCATAGACAGTGAGACATTAGATAAAATTTATGTTATTGATGAACACGTGGGGGCTGCAATAGCGGGTTTACATGCGGATGCAAGAAGACTCATAGACTACGCAAGAATACAAGCACAAATAAACAGACTATACTACGAAGAACCAATAACAATAGAACAGCTAACGAAGGCCGTTTGTGACTTAAAGCAAAATTACACTCAATCTGCCGGTGTTCGTCCTTTTGGTGTAGCTTTGCTGATTGCTGGAGTTGATGCAACAGGTCCCAGATTGTTTTCAACACATCCATCAGGAGCATACTGGGAGTGGCAAGCAACAGCAATAGGAAGAGGCGCACAAAGAGTAAACGATATGCTTGAAAAAGAATATAAGAAAGAATTCTCTCTTGATGAAGCCATAAAATTAGCTTTAAAATCGCTAAAAGAGATCGCTGAAAAAGAGCTTGAACCGGACAACGTAGAGTTAGCAGTAGCAACTATCGAAAACAAAGTGTTTGAAAAAATGAGAAAAGACGAAATATCAAAATGGTTATCATCCTTATGAAAACGATGAGCCGCCACCAGCCACCATACTTGCTTTCCCTAAAATGCGGAGGATTTTTAATGATTGCAAAATTTAGCGAAGAAGATTGCTGGAACCTCATTAGAACATGTGAAGACGAAGGGGGAAGAATACACAGTGCTACGCTTCACATAAAAATTAAGGAAGAATCCCCTTCATTTTTCACTATCGTAAAAAAACTTTTAGACGAGATATTCGACGAAAAGGAAGGAAGAGTATTTGTGCGCTGGGATAAAATAAGAAAAGAATCGACAAACATGTGTATAATAATGGTAAATTTTGATCAAACGCCTTCTACGCATTTTGTTGCAGTTGCAAGAAAAATTTACGAAGTTTCAAGCTTTGCCACTTCAAGTACCGTTTCAGCAGATTGCACCATATATTACGATGCTCAAAACCGATATGTAACATTCAAAAACATCCACTATCCTCCGAGAAGCTCCAAATGTAAAATTATAGAAGGTCCAATCAAACCTTTCAAGGTCGTAACAAAGGATGAAAAAACCTTCTTTTTCGAAAACTTAGTTGAACTTGAGAAATTTATGCAAGAAGTACCAAATATAAAAGCCTATACTTGGGATTCAAAAATAAAAAAATGGGTGCCATGGGCTCACATTGAAAAGGCCGAAGACAGTTTGAAAGTAACAATACCTACACCAAAAGGAATCGTGAAAATTGATGTTGATCTTCATACAGGAAAAGTAACTACTAAAAAACTAGAGAAGAAATAATAATATTTATTTCTTAATTTTTTTGATAACGTGTTTTATTATTTTATCTGCAATATCGACTTTACTAACTTTTTGTAAACCGTGCCAAGAAGGTGCAGCATTAACTTCAATCACCATAGGCCCTTCCTTGCTTTCAATGATATCCACTCCAGCATAGTCTAAACCTATAGCTTTAGAAGCTCTTATTGCCAATTCTTCCAATTCCTCTTCCAATTTTATAGCCTCAGCTCTGCCGCCAACTGAGATATTTGTTTTCCATTCACCAGGAGGAGAATAACGATACATGGACGCAACAACTTCATCTCCAACAACAAAAGCCCTAATATCCCTATTGGGCCTCTCAATATATTCTTGAACATATAGAACAAAACCAAGGCTGTACAGCGCTTTCAAAACTCTATATGCTAAGTCAAAATTATCGGTACGAATCACACCGAGACCTCGTGCACCTATCAAAGGCTTAATAACAATATTATCAAATTTTCTAGCAGCTCTTATGGCGGCGCCCAAACTCTCTGTTACAACGGTTCTAGGAACACGTATACCAGCCTTTTTTAAAGTATAAAGAGTAGCATACTTGTCTTTAGCGCGTCTAAACGCGTAACTACTATTAACTACGGGTACGCCGCAAAGCTCTAAATGTTCAAAAAAACTAACTCTAAAAGTTATCTGATCAGTGGTCCCAAAACCAAAAGTTCTAAGAAGAACAGCATCAACATCATTAATTAGGTTTAAACGACCTGAAGTAAAGTTCTCAACATCTACAAGCCGAGAAGTTATACTCCTAATGGGGATATAAACGGGTTCGCCGCCATTTTCTCTAATAGCTCTATCAAGTTCTCTAAAAATCCAATTTCGTTTGCTAAGATAATAAACAATACCAATACGCATTTTCTACCCCTCTAAAGGCTCCAAGGTGTCTTTAAAAGAGAAATAACATATGGACGAACATCCCTCCTTATCTCGATAAACTTTTCATCTTCCAGTTCCTTCAAGTACTTTCTAACCCGATTCTCAGAGACGTTCAATCTCGCGGCAAGTTTCTTTACATTTAGCTCTCCATCTTTTTCCAAAACAGCTAAAATCTTATACTTTACAGTCCTTAACAATTCCTTTTTCATAAAATTTTGTAACTTTGTGTTCTTTTCACGTAAGGTCTCAACTTCCCTTCTTAAATCTTCAACAACATTATTATATATTTTTGAACTTGCAATACGTGTCTCTAAATTTTCGATAGTGGAAGTATATTTTTCAACTAGCGTTTGAACATACTTAACAACAGACCTAGATAGTTCCGAATGAAAATCTGCAAAATATCCTAAAACAATATCTTTAAATTCAGAAAAAGGAAATTCTCCAATACTTTGGGAAGTATAGCGATTCATGAAACTTTCAAGTTTCTTTTCCCATTTACTACGGATATCGTACATAATTCCAAGAAGCCTTAAAACTATTCTCCTAGATTTTTTCCCAAGGTCTTCCTCCATTGTACATCACACCGCTACAAACTACAAAACTTCCACATACTATTAAATAATCTTCCTCTGCCTAGGTAATGTAACTTTATAAAAACGTAATTCATCTAAGTAACCGTCAAAATCCATTAAAAAAGAATTTAACTTAAAAATTGGAACAACAGGAACATTAAATTCGAGCATAATTTTTTCTTGAAATAAAGTAACTAAAAGAGGAACTAAAACCCCTTCACCCCAATCCTCAATGCCCAAATTTAGCATATATTTGTCGATTACATCGCCAAGAAGTTTAACTCTCTCAACATGTTTTTTTATAGCATTTCTTAAACCAGAAGTCTTACCGAAACGAGCTCCCCACTGCTTAGCGTCAATACATAAAATAAAGGGTCTCCGTAAACCTAAGACATCCACTTCGCGTCTACCAGTTCTAAGCTTAAAACGAAAATTTAAAAACGATTTAAAGCCGCATCTCTCAAGGATGTTAGAACAAAGGACTTCAAACTCTCTCCAAGTCAGAAAGCGAGAAATTCTTTCAACATCACAACCCAAACTAGCAGCAAAACAAGCCAATCTTAATCTCTTTTCATCGTTTACAAGCAACTTCTTTCCCTCAACAATTATTAAATCACGTTCCCTTAACTTACCTACAGTTTTTTTGACCAAAGTGGAAGCAAAACCACTACACGCCACAACATCTTTAATAGAAAGTTCTTTAACAACCTTCGTAAGCTTCAAAATACAAAGCACAATCTCTTTCTCAAAAGCCATAATTCAAATCCCTTCACAGGAACTTAAAACCACTTTAAACATGAAAGATTTAAAATTTAAATACGACGCAGACCAACTGTTTTTACTTAGCTTCCAGCATAAAACTATTATTCAACCTAAAATTTCATTTTTTAGCAATAGTAATAAGTCGTATAAGATGTATACACCCTCCAAGCAGGATAAACGAGGGATATAAGTGCCATTGATCTTCAAAAACCCAAAATACCGTGAAATGTCCACCAAAGCAAAGGAAATTGCAGAAAAGTACCTAAACCGAAAACAAAAAACATTGATAGTATGTCACGGAGACGGGGACGGGGTAAGTAGCGGGGTACTAACATATATAGCTCTATGGAAACATGGCTGCCCCGTAGAATACATAGTAACAAGAGAACTAACACCACATACACTTACACAAATAAACGAGAAATATATGGAGGAAGACTGTGAAAGAATAATATTCTGCGACATAGGAGCTGGAAAAGAAAAAGAAATAGCAAAACAATACTCAAACTACCTGATACTAGATCATCACGAACCTCAACTGAAACGCTCACAAAGGCAATTAAACCCAATACACCATAACATAAACGACTTAACTGAATGCTCTGGAAGTGTAACAGCTTATCTCGCGGTCTACTATTTATTTGACGAACAGTTCTGGACAACAAGATGGGGAAAATGGATAACAGCCCTAGCAGTACTAGGAGCAGTTGCAGACCTGCAAAATATAAAATATGGACGCCTAATAGGGTTGAACAGAAAAATATTAAAATTCGCTAAACAAATCGGAGCCGTAGAGTACAAAATTGACATAGGATTCTACGGGAGATACACAAGACCGATACCAGTAGCAATAGCTTATCACAGCCCAAAACTACCAGAACCTCTAAACAATGTAACAAGATGCGCGGCATGGCTTAAAAAACAAGGTATACAACTAACAGAAGAAAGATACAACGGAACATATTGGAGACGAATAGTAGACCTAAGCAAAGAAGAAAAACAAAAACTACTAAACATAATTGAAAAACATTTGAAAGAAACAGTAGAACCAGAAACCTTGCAAGAATACTTAGAATCCCTAAAAAATGAAGTATACAACGTAACAATATTTGAAGAAACAGAACTCAAAGAATTTAGTTTGGACCCGAGAGAAATAGCAACATTTCTAAACAGTTGCACAAGACAAGGAGACAATGAAACGGCATTTAATTTACTTTTTGCAGCCTATGATGCTGTGGAAAAAGCAGCAAAACACTATAAAACGTACAAGGGAATAATAAGAGAAGCTTTAGAAGCTGTTCGAGAAGGGCTGATAGAACCTAAATACTACAAGAACTTCGTATTCTACAACTACGGTAACCTCATAAACGAAAAAACCACAGGCATAATAGCAACAAATCTTCTAAAACAAAAAATTTCAAAAGAACAAAAACCACATGTAGTAGCCGCCCTGCACACGGATCCAAAAATGCACGGAATGCTAAAAATAAGTTTTAGGGCCCCACTAAACTACCAAGAGCTCAAAAACAATCAAGGAAAACAACTTAACGTAGGAGAATTCTTTCAACAACTAAAAGACAAATTAAAACAAATAGACCCTAGAATAGATGGGGGAGGACATAGAACTGCAGCAGCAATAACTATACCCACGAAACAACTGAAAAAGGTTCTTGAACAATTAGATAAATACTTAAACCAGTACATAAACATCGAAGGTGCAACTTCTTGATAAAGGATGAAAAACAAAAAATAAGAGAACATGTCTGGAACAAAATGGAAAAAGAAGGAATAGCCAGATTTCCTCTGCCTTGCAAAGGCCGAATACCAAACTTCATCGGAGCCGAAAAAGCAGCTGAAAAACTCAGGCAACTACCAGAATATAGAAATGCAAAAGTAATTTTTTGTAACCCTGATTCCCCTCAAAGATCCGTGAGGGAAATGATATTAAAAGACGGTAAAATTCTTGTGATGGCTACACCCAGACTAAAAGAAGGACTCCTAATATTAGATCCTTCAAAAATCCCTAAAAACAAATATAGAGAAGCATCTACTATTCGAGGTGCATTCAAATGGGGTGCGAAAATTCACCCTTCCAAAATAAAAATTGATGTGAAGATCACAGGTTCGGTTGCCGTATCTCCTAAAGGAGGCAGAGTTGGCAAAGGAGGCGGTTACAGTGATCTGGAATATGGAATTCTAAAGGAGTATGGTGCGATAGATGAGAAAACTCCGATTATTACTACAGTTCACGACATCCAAATAGTTGATGACATTCCGATGACAGAGCATGATATGCCCGTAGACGTCATAATAACGCCAACAAAAATCATTAGAACAAATACAAAATGCAACAAACCAAAAGGGATCCTATGGGAACATCTTACAGAAGAAAAAATTGAAAAAATTCCACTATTGAAACATCTTAGAAAAACACGAAGTCTTAATGCATAATCCCTTTTGATGTCATTAGGATAATAAATGCAGCGTGTAAGTTATTATACGTCTTCTATGCCTCGTTCTGTTATTCTGAAAACTGCCTCGCTTTCTGGTAAGTAGGGGCTATCAACTAATCTAGCTATTCTCCTCTCCTGTTTACTCTTTCTTAAATATACTCTTGTTGTGCATGAATGGGCAAGAATATGTCCACCTGTAGCTTCTGTTGGGTCGCCGAAGAAAACAGCAGGTTTAGCCATAACTTGGTTTGTTACAACAACAGCAACGTTAAAGACCTCAGCAATACGAAGTAAACTATGTAAATGCTTATTTAACTTTTGCTGACGCTCAGCTAACATCCCCCTGCCGCCATATTCAGCCCTAAAATGACCCATAACACTATCAACAATCAACAAACCGATATTCATCTCTGGAATTAAATCTTTAGCTTTCTCAACAAGTAACATTTGATGATCAGAATTATAAGCCCTAGCAGCCAAAACTCTCTTTAGTACATCTTTTGGATCTAAATTGAAACGTGAAGCCATCTGAACAATACGTTCGGGCCTAAAAGTACCTTCTGTATCGATATAAATAACCCCACGTTCTAAACCACCTTGATCCTCAGGCAACTGCACAGTTACACACAATTGATGAGCAATCTGCGTTTTACCGGTCCTATACGCACCAAAAAACTCAGTAATCCCGCGGGTTTCAATTCCACCGCCAAGAAGATTATCTAAACTCTTACTACCCGTGGTAATCCTATGGATTTCCATTCTCTCAGCCCAGACTTCTTCCGCTGAAACGAAACCAATACCAGCAGCTTTCCTAGCTTCCTCAACAATTTTGGCTGCTACACCTTCACCAATGGAAATAACAGCAGCTAATTCCCTAGGAGAAGTAACAGCAATTGCTTCGATACTGCCAAAACCATTTTCAACCAACTTCTTAGCAATTGCAGGCCCAACACCAGGCAGATCCTTAATATCCAAAACCTTCTTAGTTCGAGGCACAAAACCACAACTCCTAACAATCATTTAAAACAAATAAACCCCAACTTAAAAACCTACCGAAAACACAACAACATAACACAAACCAACCAAAAGAAATACCATTCTCTAAGAACAAGTAAAAGCAAAGTAAGAGCAATGGTCGGCCCGCCGGGATTTGAACCCGGGACCTCTACCGGGATTCAACGTACCATTGAATCCTGGCGGTGTCTGCTTGTCCGAGCGGCGGCTAAAGGTGGACAAACGCCTTACTAGGCATTTCTACAGCCTCGGTCTCCAACTCTCTAACTTTAGGGTTGGAGTCGCCCGCTCTGCCGCTGAGCTACGGGCCGGGATGTTTTCGGTTTTAGGAGTTATCTTAACTATTTCATAGTGGTAGATTCTGTCAGAATTTATATTTTTTATGGTCTATCATTATATTTTTGTTTAGTTTAGTTGGGAGTTAGAGCTAATGTACGGTTTTTATCTGAGAGTTTTTTGATTTATTTTCGTGCTTTTTGAGGAAGTTTTCCACTTGCTTCCAATTTTGTAACGGGAACGAAGTTTGCATGTTCCGCTTTTACACATTTAATAGAATATTATAGGCGTATGTTAACTGTAATTATGTGGTATATGACTTTGTATCTTAACAAGTTTAGCCGGAAAGCAAAACCGCAAAATCAATTAATGTTTTTATTTCGGAAAGAATGATGATATCATTAAATTTGAGCAAATATGAAGGCCGAAAATGGAAAGAAACAAATGATACTATGTTTTTAATGTTGCCAACTTATTCTTAATGTACTTAATACTTTTAAGTAGACCGTTCCATGTATGTATTTCAAGTATTAGCGGAATGTTATTGCACTTTGAAACAATATATGGAAGTAGGTTATCAAAGTCTATTGAACCTTCACCCAATGCTAAATGTTCATCTGCTGTTCCATGATTATCATGAAGATGAATTACTCGTGTTTTCTCCCTTATTACATCAAAAAAGGTTTTTAAATCGTAGTTCCACGTATTTGCGTGCCCGACGTCAAAAGTCACAAAAAGAATTTCATGATAACTATTCAAACTGTTTATGAAATTCATAATCTCATAAGGATCTGTCATCAAATGTCTTCTTTTCTTTTTTTCTTTATTTTCTATGCATATCTTTATTTGATAGTCACGTGCAACATTTAATATTGATATTAGCGACTTCTTTGCTAACTTCCTTATAGTATTTATCCTTTTAGGGAGATAGTCCTCGTGAAGGTAACCCATATGTAACGTTACATACTCTGCGTCAAGTAAATATGCCACCTTTACGCAATTCACTATACGTTTTACTGCCGCTGTTCTCAGCAAATCACTTGTACTAGCAAGATTCACATCTACATAGCTGGCATGTAATAATGGAGTCAACTCCATCGTCTGTAGCAGTTCCTTTAATTTTTTAATGTAATTTTTCTTAAGTATGATTTCTTCAGGGTCGAAAAATGGCCATTCACATCTAAGTTCAACAGCATTTACTCCGTGATTCCTAACAGTTTCCAAGAGATCAAAAAGATTGCCCTCTACATCAACAAACGTCGCAACTCCAATTTTCAAGCTTTCCACCACCTAAATCGATCTGATGCTACCTTGTAGAAAACCCTTAAAACCAATATGCCCTGGGAAAGATAAGTAAATGTTTAAGATGCATAACACGATACTAAGTTTGATGTTCTAATTACTCAAAATATACAGTAGATTATAAGTTCTAAATAATTTATGGAGAGTCGAAATTTTTATTGAAAGTTTCTTTAATTCTATAAATTGTCTCGGAAAAGGTGAGTATTACGAGTATAAGAAGGAAGAGAGGTAGTGACAGTGGAAATATTTCCGCACTAATTCCAGCAAGCATGATAACAAAAAGTCTTATGTCTCTTCCTGCCCATCGCCTTTTGTATTCGTAGCCAACATTTAAACCCTTAGCAGCCGAGTAACTTACACTAAATGAACCCATTAAAGCTAAAAAGCCCAAAGCTATTATTAAAGAACCTCCCATTATTGGAAAAGAAACGATGTTATATGCCAAAATAGTTATGGACATAATAAGCAATCCGTCTGCAAATCTGTCGAGAACAGCATCTAATATTTCACCTTCCTTAGATGTTCTATTTGTCAATCTAGCTATTTCTCCATCACAACCATCCAAAATACTTGAAATCTGAGCCATGATTCCGCCAAGAAGAGGAATTCTTCCCAGGAAAAAACAAGCACTTAAAACAGCCGTAAGGAAACTCAGAAAAGTCATCTCGTTGGGGGTAATATTAAGCCTCGATTTAACTAGAAAAGTGCTAATTCTAGTCGAAACTTTTCGGTTAATGTGTTTAGCGATGAAACCATCAGTTTCTTTTACGAGCTTAGCCATCGGAACTCCCTCGTGCGTGGGAGTTAGCCGCTAAGAAATAAAGAATTTATAAAGCCGCATATCTTTAAACATCTTCATATGTGTTCTCAAATCTTGCATATTTAAGTATTTTGCCCCCTTTCTGCATATAAGCGTTAAACTAGCCAATTTAAACTAAGCAACTTCAAAACTTTCAAAAGATAAAATAAAAGCGTTAGAACCCAAAAAATCTCTTTATCGACATGTAAGTGACTATACAACACAACTATAATATGAATAACCGTTTAAACAGTCGTGGAAGCTTTCAAAGGCAAACACTGCTTGGAAAATATTGAAAAGCCATAAGAGTTTATATTATAAATCCCTAGCAGCAGTAAAGGGTCTTCAACTTATAAAGACTTGCGAATTTAGGTGGTATATGTTTCGTTCATAACTTTGGGATTACAGTGTTTACAATTCTCTCTCTCAAAAACAATAGTATTAGATGATGTTTCCCACGAATATTACATCGCTTTTCTCGAGAGTTCTTAGAGGACAACAGTTTCCAGTGCAATACGCACATTTACTCGAGAACGTCCAATATGACGTTATTTTCATCGACTATTACACTTATGTAGTCACCTACTTCTTTAGAAAGTATTAAGTACGTATCCTCTTCTTCTAGCAATTCAACCTTAGCTAGAACGTGAACTATTGTTGAATTTCCAACATCTATATCCAACCATATACGCGTATTCCCGTTTTCAACGTATTCATACTTGGCAACTATAGTTCCGTTAACCGTCCTTTGAGCAGTCCCCCTCTTAATCATAGTGTAGGCCGCCAGTACAGCTTCCTTCATTCCACCAACATCAGCGCAGCGAACACGAACACACGTTCTGTCAGTAGCCCTAACCAAAGCAAAAAAGGATGGCACATAGTGACCTGTATCTTCATCATAAACAAACACTGGTATATGATAATATAGTTCAGTACCTATTCTATATAAGAGAGCTAAAGGTGTTGAATAGTATCGCCCCTCAGGTAGAGATGGTAGCTCAGCTTTTGCAACCCTTTTAGCTTCTTCTGGAGATATAAGAGCCATATGATCTAGACTGTAAAGATAAACCCCGTCCTTTTTAGCTATTATTACAAATTCAAGTAAACTAGGATTACGTTTGTTACAAAACAGGTAAACCGCGACCAGTTCTCCGTCCCATAGCTGGTATCTAAGCCCTTCTGCTTCAGCTGGGCTTGCCGACCTATCGCTATATATTGGTATGCCATTCCAAAAGTTTAACTCATTCTCAGCTGTCCATCTAAAATCTCCAAAAGCATCTCCCATCCTCTCAAGCCACTCCTCATCCCATCTCTGAACAACCCACTCAGGAGCATCTTCCGGCTTATATTGCCCAAGTAAAGCACCAGTAACAGAATCCCAAACATGAACCATAGGATCCACAAGGGGGCCAAACGGAACTTCATAGTAACTGGTCGTTACGTATACTAGTCTCTCCGCTTCTGGATCCCACGTAAGATAAGCTCGACTAAAAGTCCTCAACGGAAACATATCTTGAGCATGTACCCTAATATCTTTATCAAACCATAGACCTTCTCCATATTTTGCTTCTATTGGTATTATTTGAGCTTTTTCGCCAGTTGCATCCGTAACAGGTATGATTATGATTTCTCGAAGCCTGTTGCTTTCACCTATTAGAAGGGAGCCAAGTACTGGCGGCTCGCTTATTGTAGCTATCCAACATAACTCGCCCTTATACATGCCCAAGTGAACGCTTGTAACCCAAGAAGCGGCACTTGTTTTCTTCATTTCAGCAATGGACCTAGCAACGCTACTTGTAGTTACCCTGAGATTTTCAACATCTATCTCTGGGAACAATGTAGCATTTCCAACCGCCATAGCCTTAAAGTAGTTTTTCATAGTAGAAGCTCTTGCAAAGCTTATTGACCTACTTAGAAGACCAGGTACCCCGAGAAGCACATTAAATAACACAATTAAAACTAGTGCAAAAAGCACAAACTTCCTTGATAAAGGCACCTTCCTCTGACTAACTTTCCCGGCGTGAGTTTGATATTTTGATTTAAACAAGTCTCTCAATCTAACATCCGGGTTACTTGCTGCAATAAGTGCCAACTTCTTGGCTATCAGAAAGGAAATGACAAATATAATTGCTCTTATGGAAACAAGCCAAATAAAGTAAATGTGAGCTGGGATAAGTAATGTTGTGCATCCATGGGCAAAACCGACGAGTATAAGGAGTAAAAACACAATAAATAGAGTCGATCTTGGGAATAAAAAATTTGGTCTCGCCTTTCTTATCTTGTTTTCAATAAACTTAACATCAAGAATCCAACTAGCCCAAGCAGCACTAGTTACGTAAAGAGACACCAACATGGCCTTTCCCTCTGAAACCTTTATCAATATAATTTCAATAAGGTTTTTACCTTTATCTCTTTAAATCTATTTGCCTACCACCACCATACATACACTAATAATGACTGCGTTGTTTAAGTTCTGCTTCAGTGGACAAAAAACGTGTTGAAAGATTAAAATACTAATCGACATTAATTTAAGGGAAACATAAACTTATTCTTTGAGGAATGAGGACATGAGAGTCAGGTGAGTAGGGAAACGATGATCTAAACGCCGACCCGACCTCAAGGTTTTTCTTTACCAAACACGATATCATGACCCGTACACAAGTAAGAAGAACACTTACACTCCTAAAATTTCTAATTTCGTCAGTTTAGTGCCTTATACCGTTTTAGTAAAGTTTGCTATGGTGATATTTATAAAGTTGAGGGATGTTGTTGTTAATTGTTAAAATGCTGGTGGGTTTATTTTGGATGAGTGTTTAGAAAAAGTCGGTAGATTAGTTGGTAAAACCACCACCCATACCGTTACTGTGAAGCTATTATCCGAGGGAGTTGGTAGAAACGATTACTTACAAATTGAACACGAGGGTCGTAATTTTCTCTTTATGATTAAAGAGCTTTGGACCGAAGACTCGGTGATGTTTGCTAAATGTTCCGTGGTTGGTTCGATGCCTAAAACTCCCTTTAAACCAGAAAGCATTGTTTTTAAGGCATCCACTAAACTTATCAAGAATGTTTTAGGTTTAGATGTTCCCTACGAAGAAGCAGTATATCTAGGCAAGCTTAGAGGGCTACCCTATAAAGTTTTTCTTCCGGTCAAAAGACTTGGTAGAATCTTTATTACAGGCAAAACAGGTTCTGGTAAATCCTACACTGTCGGTGTCCTAATCGAAGAATTTCTAAAAAAGGGAATACCAGTTGTGATTATTGATCGCCACGGCGAATATTCCAGCTTAAAAATCCCAGCTGAAAACGGATCAGAAGAATTTGAAGTCGAACCTAAAGGCTATAAAGATCAGATCATTGAATTCGCTGATTTAAATGTAAACCCCGGTGGGGATATCCCTGTTGAAGCCGTTCTAACAACGGATCCGAAAGATCTTGTTGTCTCCGGTCAATGCACAATTATTAATCTTAGAGGTTTACCCACCGATATGCAGCAACTCATCGGTGAAGAAATACTTACAAAGCTATATGAAGCATCCACTAGCGGTGACATTCCGCCCTTCTATTGCATTTTAGATGAAGCGCATCTGTTCGCAGGTAAGACAAAATCCACAATTAGAGAAATTGTTAGGCTTTTTGCTCAGGAAGGCAGAAAATTTGGTGCAAATTTAATTTTTATAACTCAAAAACCCCAACTCTTAGACACAACAATACGTGCTCAGGCCGGTACTTGGATCATCCACCAATTAACTGATTACACCGATATTTCTGTAACAGTAAAAAGCGCCGAAGGGCTAAACGAAGACTGGTCTGAAGATATACAACGACTAGAACCTGGAGAAGCCGTCATTGCAGGTGATGCTGTTAGAAGGGTTCCTCTAATAGTTAAAATTAGACCTAGGGAAACCCGTCATGGTGCGATAGGCTTTAATCCTCTTGACTACGTTTCTCCGGAAACCAGAGAGGAATTGGAAAAAAGAAGAGAAAGGTTAAGAGCGCAATTTGCTATGCAGGTTCAAGAAGCAAAAACCCGTTTGGAAACCTTAAAGACCGGAGTTAAGGTTCTCAGCACCGTTGAGGCGAAAAAAATAATCGCTAAGCTAGAGGAAGATTTAAAGAGGAAATCTGAGGAAATCGAAATTCTAAAATCTAAAATTAAAACCCTAGAAAACGAGAACACCGAACTAAAAAGTAAATATAGAAAAGCTTTAAAGACAGCTGAAGAAGCCATTAAAGAAGCTAAAAAATACGAAAAAATAATTGAAAACTTGAAAAGAAAATTACTTTAGTTACGATGCATCCTTACTCTTCCCTTTCAACAATTAATGTTAATTTCTCGAGACCTACTATTTTAACTTTTGTTTCAGGAGGAATTTCGGAGCCATTACGTGTTGTTGCAGTCCAGTCTTCTCCTTCAGCGTATACAATTCCTCTTGGGCTTAATCTTGTTTTTGTTATCCCTGTTTTCCCTATTAAAGCTTGCAAATCATGCATCTTCTTTAATTCACGCACCTTTGTTGCTTTATAAATTATAAAAGCCATAAGAGGAATTAGTATCGCATCTAGGCCGAATGTTAGTATTATTAAAATTTGATGAATTTCTCTTGGGAGGGTTGGAGGAAATAATAGGATTATGAAAGAGGTTATAATCATTAGAGCAGCGCCAAAAACTCCGAGACCACCGTGACCTACTTTTGCTTCTAAAAGCATGAATACTACGCCTAAAATAAATAGCATGAAAGCCGCAACCTCTATCTGCATACTATATCACCTACTTTTTGGCCCAAACTATTAAATACGTACCAAGACGATTAAAGGGAGGAACCCATCTCAATTTGTCCTCTATTTTCCCTAGTAGGTATTTTACTCCCTTCAACTCTGTTTGCGAAGTGTATTTAAACTCAGGTTTGAAAAATATTAAGATACTACCAACATATATGCTTCGAAAACCTGCTTCTCTTAACAATTGTTTAATTTCATTATATGTATAGAGATGAGTCCATGCCTTATACTTTTTTCTTCCTACTCTACGTCTTAGATATGTCTGCTTGCTTTTTAATGCTTTCTTAATCCATGTGGTTTTAAAAGTGAATATACTATAGAGCCACCATGTTAACCGATATTGATTAAGCACAGAAATCACAGCTTCCCCATTTCTCTTAAGAATTTTCCCTAGGCGATTAAACCCTTCCCTATAGTTTAACGCGTGGTTGTACGCACCAAAAATCGAATAAGCTCTATTAAAAACACCCTCTTGGAAGGGCAAATAATCTGCTGACGCTTGAATAAACTCTATTTTATCCTGTAAACCTAAACTGTGAGCTTTTCGCCTTGTAGTCGAAAGCATTTTCCTTGAAATATCAACCGCATAAACTTTACAATTTATTGAAGCCAAAAAAAGAGTTTGTTTTCCAGTTCCACAACCTATATCGACAACGGTACCTTTTGGTCTGCTTAACGATATTACATGGTTTTCTACCTTCCTCATATAGTAAAGTTCTGGATTATGATAGTTTATGTCATGTACTGTTGCGTAATGGTTATAATACTTCTCTACTTGGACATACTTATACTTTATTAGGCTTTTTCCTGCCCTTGACAGATTTAAATCAGGGATTCCTTCAATTATTGGATAATTATTTCTACATTTCTTACATGTAAGCATCCCTGTCCAAATATGGTCTTTCCACCATTTTTTTACATCCAACGTTAAACTGTTTCCACAAAATGGACATGCAATGATGGATAACGTCTCTTCACGCAAAGATTTCCACCACTAAATTAAAGGTAGGTTAGCGATAAACTATCAACACGTTGTCATTTAATAGGTCGCTAAAATTATCAACATTATTAAATCCTCTTAAAAGGTAATTAAGTAACATATAAAGGTGGTGAAACTTAAATTGAAACTAGTTTTCTTGGGAACTTCTGGAAGCTTTCCTTCAAAGGACAAAATGTGCCCAGCAATTTTAGTGGAAGATAATTTTTTAATTGACTGTGGAGAAGGAGCTGTACACAGACTTCTCAACTTAAATGTAAATTTAGATGAAATAGAGTCAGTATTTATCTCTCACATTCACGCAGATCACATTTCAAGTTTACCAATACTTTTATGGACCATGTGGCTTCAAGGAAGAAAGACAAAGTTAACGATAATTGGGCCTCCAAACATTCAAGAGGTTACTGAATCGTTACTTCAACTTATGGGAACAAGTCCAAAAAGATTTTCCTTTACTATTCAGTATAAAAAAATTAATGGTAGTGAAAATTTAGGAGGATTCGCAGTACTTCCAGTTAAACATGGTGTTCCAACATTTGCGATAAAGATCGGTGATAAATTTGTTTATACAAGCGACACTGCTCCTTATGAATTGCTCATAAATTTCGCGAAGAACTGTAAGCTATTGGTGCATGAAACAACTTTTCCAGACGAGATGAAAGAAGAAGCACACATACATTATCATTCCTCTCCTTCCGATGCCGCTACAATAGCTTCAAAGGCCAATGTAGAAATGCTCTCACTATTTCATATACCGCCACCCTTCCAAAACCTGGAGGAAAAATTTATCAAACAAGCCAAAAAATACTTTAACGGAAAAGTTTTTTCAGCCGAAGACTTACAAACTATTAGAATTTAAATTAATTTAGCATCTTTCAGCATCTTTTTGTGATCAAATGCTAGCTTCAAATTTCTAACTTCTTTGAGCGGGAACACTGAAACTTCCGCTGCATCAGTTGCAGCTTCTAAGGTTCCGCCTACCCTACGACATAAGAAACATATAGATATAAAATGCCCTCTAGGATCACGATTGGGATCGGAGTATACATTTACAAGTTTTTCTATTTCCACTTCTAATCCTGTTTCCTCTTTTACTTCTCTTTTAACAGCTTCTTCTACAGTTTCACCGTATTCAACTATGCCTCCAGGTAAAGCCCACCAACCTTTATACGGAGGATTCTTACGCTTAACTAAAACTACTTTATCGTCATTTGTTTTTATTATTGCATCTACGGTTAATGTAGGCGTTTTCTTCAAAAATATCACCTCTAAAATCTAAGATTAAAAAGTTTTCTCGCATTTTTTGTCGTCATTTCAGCAATCCCATCTATACTGCTTTTCTTTATTTCTGCAACTTTTTCTGCAACTATTTTAACATGGCTGGGATTCGCCATTATCCCTTTAAAGTCATAGGGGCTATCTGATTCCAAAACTATTTTATTCAATGGGGTTTGTCTAATGATTTCCATAACTCTTCTAGAATAAGTAATAGAAAGATTTGTGGAAATATAATATCCACTACTTAAAATATCTTGAAGAGTCGTGAATGAACCAGTATACCAATGAAACACAGCTTTTTCAATATCGTATTTATTTAATAAACTTATGATTTCTTTTTCTGCGTTAACCGCATGTATATTAAGTGCTAGGTTATATTCGGCAGCTATTTTCACGAAGAATTCAAAAACTTCTCTTTGTCTTTGCCACTTATCTGCTCCTTTTATAAAGCGAAAATCTAAACCTACTTCCCCTATACCAGCTAAAACTTCAATATTTTCTTCAATTAGTTCTAATATTTTCTTTATTTCTTCATCGGTGCTTTTCCAGCTTTCCCAAGGATGTATACCAGTACATGGAGCCAGGAAGTCGTTTTCCTTTGAAGCATTTAAAATTTTTTTACTGCTTTCAAAATCCATACCTACACCAACTATACAAACAACACCATTCTCTAAGGCTTCTCGAAAAATCTCTCTATCAATCCCTTCATCTATATAATCATCAAAATGACAGTGGCAATCAACTAATTTAATTAACACGGTTTAATCACCGTTTCAAGTTCAGTAGGTGTGTCGAATTACTATCTAAGTTTTTTCCTACATACTGGACATACTGACCTGACCATTAACCAGGTATCCAAATGCTCTTTATGGAAAAGGGTTTTACAGTACGGACATTGCGAAGTTTTCTCTCCAGCTTGAATCAAACCGTCACATATGGGACATATAGGTATTTTATTCCCGCAATTTGGACAAGTTCTTGCACTTACAGGTATCTCTGCACCACAGTAATAGCATAATGTAGTTTCTTCTTCTTTAACGGGTGGAGAAATAGTTTTAACCAGAGGAACAACGAAAGTGAACATCATAACTAAACCTGCACCCAACGATGTGACAGCGGATGGGAAGTCAATAGTTCTAAGGTAGAAGTAACTAAACCCACCCGCTATAACTGCTGAACCTCCAAGAAATAACATAGTTCTCCAGTCTCGTAATAATGTTTTTTCTCCTGAAGCTATTTCTCCTGAAGCTATACCAATAATTCCAATAGTTAAAGCAGCAATGCCATAATATAAGTCTGGCGAAAATCTCCACCACCAATAGCAAATAATTCGATAAACAGCCCATAACGAGAGAAGAGTCGAGGAAGATAAAATTATAATTGAAGAGAAATCTTTCCGAAGGAGTCTTATGATTAGAATTAAAACTCCAAGAATTATTGGAGAAATAACTGAAGGCATATGAGGTATATAAAGAGATGAAAACATTCCAAAGGAAATCAATAATATGGATGATGAATATAACGCAGGAACAATAAATTCCTCCCTATTTATAAGGGATGTAATGAAGAATAAATCTCCTACAGCCACCATAAGATAACCATACATTAAATCAATAGGGTTTGTCCATATATAATAACAGTAAAGTCTCCAAATACCCCATAAGATTACTAAAACGCTTAATATGATTCTTAAGTACCTAATGTTTATGATGAGTTTGTAATGCTTCTTAAAGATCTTCTCTACCAACTACTCCACCATCTACTTTATCGTAAGATAACTAATATTTAGGATATTAAATCCAAAACTCAGAATATAAGAGTGATGTATAATCACTAAGATGTTACACGGATTACAACATACAGGTGTTTTTCAAATGGTCTTTGACCCCCTTGAAAAACTAGAAAAAATTCAAAAAATAGTATGCAATGAAGACAAAAGGAAATATTATAGGTTTAGAATTAGCAAGCAGTATGCAGGAGACGTCACCGCTGACTGTGTAGGATGTTTCCTAGATTGCGCTTTTTGCTGGTCCTCAAGAGTAAATAGTAGACCAGCTGAAATAGGCAAATTTTACTCCGTTGAAAAAGTCTTCAAAAAAGTTGTAGAAACGGCTAGAAGAAAGAAGCTTCACAGAGTTAGATTATCAGGTGGTGAACCAACACTATGTATAGAGCATTTCACTAAGCTTGTTGAGATCTTCGGTGAAAAAGCTTCAGATCTTACATGTATTATTGAAACCAATGGAATATTGATTGCCAAATTCCCAGAACTAGCGAAACTTCTAGCCAGTTACCCGAACATGGAAGTTAGAGTGTCAATTAAAGGTTTTGACGAAGAATCGTTTGAAAGGATTACAGGTGCAGAGGGAAAATACTTTTGGTGGCAAATAGATGCTATAAAAATCTTACTGAAACATAGAGCCTACGCGTATTGCGCAACGATGTGGGAGACAGCTGGCCCAAGAGGTGTTAAAAAACTTATGAAAACCTTATTAAAGCATGGTGTTGACGGTCTTGAACTTGAATGTCTTTATCGATATGACTTTGTAATGAAGAGAATAAAAGAAAGGGGAATAAAATTATATTGAGTAAGAATACCAACAGTTCTAAGGATTAACAACCGCACCTGTAAAATGGACTCTCATAATGAAGGTGGCATAATGACTACCAGCATTATATTGAACAAGGCTGTTGAAAAAGTCAAAAAAGATAATATTGTCAATACATTAAAGAAATTAATAAGTATCCCGAGTATAACCGGGATGGAAAGGGAAATTGGTGAGTATATTTTCAACACGCTAAGCGAATGGGGAATTTCTGTTCAGAAAAACTGGGTAGATAAAAAACGCTTTAATGTAATTGCTCGTATTGGAGTGAAAGAAAAAATTCCCTCGCTTATGCTTAACGGGCATATGGACACTGTATTTCCAGAAACAGGTGAAGAATCCTTTGAACCCAAGATTGTCGGCGATAAACTTTATGGATTTGGATCAGTTGACATGAAATCCGGACTATCCGCAATGATGGAAACAGCCAGAATTCTTGTTGAATTTGAAAATCACATGGATGGAGAAATTATTTTCTCTTTTGTCGTTGACGAGGAGAGAGATGGAAAAGGTACCTTACATTTAGTGGAATCCGGTATCCGTTCTAAGTGGGCAATTGTTACCGAACCGACAAACATGAAGATAGCCCCTTGGCAAATGGGCTATCTAGATGTTGCTATCACTATTTATGGTAGACCTGCACATGGAGGCTTCCCTACCAAGGGTTTAAATGCTATCTATGGTGCGTCTAGATTCCTAGAACTATTTGCTAATTCAAAACTATTTAAAATTGAGGATAAAATCTTCGGAAAAGCATCCTTCAACGTAAATAAAATAATCGGCGGCTCAGGCCAACTAATAGTACCACATCAATGCAGAATCGAAATAAACATTAATCTTCTACCTGAACAATCCGAGAACGTTGTCAGAAAAGAAATAATAAGAATATTAAAGGGTCTTAAAAACAATGGTCATATATCCAACTTTAAAATAACACTATCGGACTACGGGCCAGCTGTGAAATTAAGTAGCGATGAACCAATTGTACGTATTGTATGTGATGTATATCGAAAAGTCCTAGGAGTTAATCCAGAATTAAGCGTTATGAAGTCTTGGACAGATGCTGAAACCCTAATCACAAAGGCCAAAATACCAACTATAATTTTTGGACCTGGCGATATAACGATTGCACATACACCTGAAGAACATGTGGCAATTAAAGACGTTTTGGATACAACCAAAATATATGTAGCAACCGCATTAAATCTACGTCTTCTCCGACGTAACCCGTAAGAAATCTATATATGTGTTGCTCAATGCTTGCAAAATTTAACTCTAAACAGGTAGAGAAATGGAGGAATTGATATGAACACTAAAAGTCTCAAAATTTTAGAGTCATTAGCAAAAGAAGCGTCTATGAAAGGCGTTGTTAAAAGAGAAGTGTCAATCGAAGCAGTCAGAAGAGTTATTCGCGCATTATACAGGTTGGGCATTGCTGATTTTTGGACGGTTACATCAAATTCAGGTGAATATATAATTGACGTCTTCAAGATTATGCTAACATTATTAGAAAAAGGAATAGTTGAAAGAAAAGATAAAGATATGCTTACCTTGACAAATAAAGGAATTCAATTAGCCCAAGAAGATCTAAAATTTAAACATAAAGACTTTTTTACATGTAAATCGTGCTCTGGGAAAACAATAGTTATCAAAGGAAAGTTTCTGGAGATATACAAAAAATACAGCAAAATCGTTTCAAATCGACCCAAAGTTAAATACGAGTATGACCAGGCACCTATACATCCCCAGGACGCAATTAACAGAATGGTTTTTCTATACGAGAAAGGAGATTTAGAAGGAAAAGAGATCATTTTGTTAGGTGACGATGATCTCGTCAGCCTAGCCATATCGCTTACAAAACTACCCGAAAGAGTAGCTATTCTAGACGTAGATGACGAGCTTCTTTCTTTTATTAAAAAAGTCTCTGAGAAAGAAGAATTAAACATAGAGGTCATAAAACACGATTTAAGACACCCTCTTCCCGAGAATTTAGCAGGATCCTTTGACGTATTCTTCACAGACCCTCCTGACACGCTATGGGGACTAATATTATTCGTTTCACGCGGTGTAGAGTCCCTGCGAAAGGATATCAGAGGTGTTGGGTATTTTTGCATGACACATGCTGATTGCCCTCTAGAACGCTGGAGGAGGGTCCTTGACGCAGTTTTAAAGATGGGTATGGTTCCGACCGACATAATTCATGACTTTAATACCTATGTTGATCTCGATGTAAGTTCAGAAGACTATGTAACAGAGGGAATTGGCAAATACTTCTCCCCGCCGAAGGCACCTTGGTATAAAAGCTCGCTAATTAGGATTGAAAAAGCAGGCGAACTAAAACCGTATATTGAAGGAGAAATGAAAGGCGAAGAACTCTACGATTACCTCCTAATCTAAATTGGGAAACTAATATATCGAATGCAAAAACGATGACCAATTAATGTTAGGTGAACTAACTTAGACTTGCTAAAGCTTTTAGTTTTTCTAGTTCTTTTCTCATTTCCCTTTTTAACCTCTCAAAATCGCTTGTTTCCTTAACGGGCCCGACGGTTTCTATGGGCGGTCTAGGTTGCGGTGTTGTTACTGTTGTAATAGGTGCGGATACGGCCCTTGGCATAGCCACCTTCTTTTCCAACTCATCTATTTTTGTCTCTAGGGATGATATTCTTTGTTGAAGAGATTCTATTATTGGAAATTTCTCAATAATTTTTTCCACATTTCTCAACCGATTGTCGAGGTCGTTCAATGCGGAGGTAGTCATTTTTATAAAGCCTTCAATGATATCCGTTATTTCCTTAAGATCTTTGACGCCTTTTTTCCTAAATAACGGAATTATTAATCCCTCCGTTACAATTAATTTAAAGCTACTTTCTACTACTAAGGTAACATTATGGTACAAGAAATAGTTATTCCGGATGTAAGTTATATATCTTATTACATCTAACTGGTTCAACTGCTATTATAATCGACTTTTAAAAGCCCCCATCTGGCAGCAGTTCTCCGTCTATAATCAATATTTATTAAATAAAATAAAAAGCAAGGTAAAAATAAAAACTAGTTTTCCAAAGATACCGAAAAAGAAAATAATTTAAACGGTTCTGTGAGTTTTCGCCTTACTTCTTTTTCTGTTTAGCTTCCAAAGCGCTGGGAAGTACCAATACTTTACCCCTCTTTCAACAGCAGAATAGGCCACCCCCAAATCTTCAAACGACTTTAAAAGCTTTTGAGCTTGATTAATTGAATACCCAAGTCTTAAAGCCACTTCGTCTATTGTAATTTTTCCATTCTTATCATGAGCCAATTTAAGGACCTCAAGCTGTTGATCCGAGAACTTATCAGCTAAAACATACAAATGATCCACTATACATTCGAGAATTGGTTTTTCTCCCTTTAACCATACCTTAATGGCCTCTACTATTTCTTTCCATGTAACGTTCTCAATTTCTGCATAAGCCTTTGGCAGATTTAAAATCCCTCCCCATTCTAAAGTCTTTTTCATCAAAGCTTTCCTTACTCTTTCCCTTTCAACTATTTCGGGTGCCTTTCCAAACATTTCATTCAATGCTAAAGATACTGCTTTTAATCCCTCTTCGGCATCCTTGCTTCCAATGCCAAGACTCTTCATAACTTCATGATGCTTTGGCTTTCTTTTCAATTTTTCTGCAAGTTTCAAAATTTCGTGGTCTAATAATGGCTTAAAATTACGGCGAACTACACTAAAAGTATAAAAGTAAATTAAGACAAATTCTGAAAAACATATAAAAGCCATTGGAACAAAAACGACCGGATCGTTATAAATAGCATAAAATATAAACGGAAGATTTAAAATCAATAAAACAGCAAACACAAAAAGCACAAACTTCTCATATTCCCCGTATTTAGCCCATTTTGCTAAACGAAACTTTAAACTCGCCATTAAATCCACCCTTTCAAATAAAAAATCTTAATTAATTTTTCTTTGTCTTAAAATGATTTAAATATATTCAAATTAACCTAAAACCATGTGTAAAAAAGGCCGCCTCTTCGTAATTAAAAGTTATTAATGTTGTATGCCAATCTTACTAAAACCGAAAAGTTAGTAGAAAGGGAGGAGAAAGAAAAAGGACTTGTGATACCTAATTTAAAATTAGCAAGATAACATTAACATATGAAGACAACTCGGCGCTACCAAAGCCGAATAATTAAGTGATAAATATGAAAATAACATATGATAAAGGGGTTTTCATCGAAAGTAATAATATAAGAATTTTGTTGGACCCTGTAGGTATTCCCTCAAAGAAACCGGACATAGTGCTGCTATCTCATGCACACAGCGATCACGCCAGAGGAATTTGGCAGAGACAGCTATCAAACATACCAAAAGTAATGAGTCCAGCAACAAGAAAAATACTTGAAAAGAGAAAAGGAAGGAGTCTAAGAAATACTATTGAGATACGTGAGGGATGCGAACTCGACTACAAAGATTTAAGAATTTACGCAGCAAGTTCGGGTCATTGTACAGGGTCCCTACAATTTAAACTAACCGTGAAAAACACGGATATAGCGTATTCTGGTGACATATGTTTAGAAGAAAGAATTATACTTAATAAGGCCGAACAACTAAACTGTGATGTGCTCATCCTGGAAGCAACTTACGGAAAACCCGAGTACATCTTCCCTAAGAGATCTAATCTCTACAGAAATATACTAAAATGGTGTAAAAACAACATAGAAATATTTAACAAAGTTTTTATAGGCTGCCGAACACTCGGCACAGCCCAAGAACTAACAACACTTCTATCCCTCTCCATACTTGCTGATCCAATTTTCACGCACCCAGCAATTACAAAAATAAACGAGGTTCACGAAGAGTTTCATCATAGACTAGGACGCTTTATATCCTACCATAACACTAACGATGTTGAAGGTGTCATGCTTGTACCCTTAAACAAGGTCTTCAAAAGAAATAATTTTAACACCGGAGTTACAACTGGATGGGTCATTAAATCAAAAAGACCAGGACGTTTTCCTCTCTCTTCTCATGCTGATTTTCAACAGCTTTTAACTTACGCTAAAAACAGTAATGCAGAAAAAATATACACGGTATACGGTTTCTCAAATAGTTTGGCGAGGGAAATAAAAGAAAGACTAGGAATAGATGCCCAAAGTATCCAATAGATTTTTCTAGCAATTCAAAAGCTTTTTACATTGGTTTTTAACGATAAGGAACTGGGCCGAAAAATTCTTTCTAAGTATAAGGAGCTTGTTACGGAAATTTTAGGGTTGCTGGAGGCTGGGAAATGAGTCTTGAAGAACTTAGAAAAGCCATAAAAAGCCTAATGGAAAGCGAAAAAAAGCTGAAGAAATTAAAGAAGAAAAACCAAAGTCTCCCAAAGTAAAGAAGGAAAGGAAGATAAAGGTTGAAAGGGAAGTTAAATCTAGGCCTACGGAGGTTTACCGTGCAATATACTTCATGCTTACAGGAACAACAATCAGAGGATCCAAAGAAAAAGCCATAAAAGAAACAATAAAAATACTACAACAACACCTAGCAGCCTAAGTTAACATTTAGATCCATATGGTTACACTTATATACATTTGTTAACAAAATGTTAACATGAGGGGCCTCAGCCTAGCCTGGTCAAGCCATCACCACCACGCGTGGTGGTGGCGTGAAGCTCCTCCATGCCGGTCATCACAGGCCCCGATGAACCTACCCTACTTTTGCTATTAAACCATTTTTGTGACCAACCGGCTGGTTTGTGTTTTCTGTGTTTTAGCTGAATTCCCTTTTTATGACGATCTTTCCGCTTCTAAGTTCCTTTACTATTTCCCATCCCGTCTCCAAGTAGTTTACAAGTTCTTTTTCGGAAACTAATTTTACTTGGATTTTTCTTCCTCCATTTGGAAGCATCTCTCCTTCTCTAAGTTTTCTCATCTCCTTCATGGTCTCATCAACGGACTTGTACTTTGCCAATATTTTCTCGATACTCTTATTTTTCCTTTTGCTAAAACCAAGTAGCCTAGTCATTACACCTTGAGCATAAAAATAGCAAGTTAATGACACCAATATTTAGTTTATATTCATCCCTATAACACCGATAAAATATTGCATCTTAGGTTACCTCAAATTTAAATTTCTAAACTTTTATTACTCCTCTCAGGTGTTAGACTTGAGCATATTCGATATAAAAATGGGTTTGAAAGACCTAATAGGTTTTTATGAAAAGTTAAAAGATGAAATAGAAGAAGTTAAAGGTTATGATTACAGTAAAAACCTATGGATCAAAGATTTTCAAAAATTAATTAAAATGACCACGATTTCATTAATAATATTTAAACTTAAAAGTGGCGACTATATTCATATTCAAATCTCACCTGAAATAAAACCCAAAATAACCCTAACAAGAGAAAATATTGGCAAAATCTCTCTCTGGAAACATTTCTTCAAAACAAACTTAAACTGGAAAGAACTAAATCTACTTAAGAAAACAAAACAACAACTACCCTCTAAATTCACACTTCAAGAACTAAAAGAACTCCTTGAAAACCTAAATTTAGAAAATGAAGAGGACAACACTGCTAGAAAAACATTATGCAACAAAATAATCAACATAACTCAACAAATTGAAAAGAAAATTTAACCTTAAATTTGGTGTATTAATTTGCTTAACGCTTATGATCCCACCACGATCCTAGATAAAAAGGAAGAATTACTAAAAGAATTGGTGAAAATAGCCGAATATACAAGTATTAAGAAAGCTAAAGAAGATTCTCATGCACATAGAATTCCTAGACCGTGCGGAATCACTGTTCATCCGGGGCTAGGATGTCCAAATGATTGTCTATATTGTTATTTAATCGATTTCGGGTTAAAATTTCGGGAACCAAAACCTTACAAACTCAATGGATTCGAAGTATCTCTCTCCTTACTTTACAATAAATGGTTCGTACCTGGGAAAATGGGAACTTTCATAGCAATAGGTAGCGTTTGCGAACCCTTTCACCCGATTTTCTATGAAAAAACCATCGACTATCTTAAGTCTTTCGCCAAATACCTGAAAAACCCAATGCAATTTTCAACAAAAATGTTTCTGAATACTGGTCAAGTTCATGAAATTGTAGAAGCTGTTAATCAACAGCCACTAAACCCCCTTATCACCATAATAACAATAAAATATGCTAAGAAACTAGAACCAAACGCCTCTTCCCCGGATGAAAGGTTTGAAACGATTTCAAACATGAAAGACGCAGGACTTAAACCAGTACTTTTCTTAAGACCTATTATTCCCGGAGTCACCGATGAAGAATTTGAACAAATTCTTGAGAGAGCATCCAACGCAGGGGCTGTAGGGGTAGTTGCTGGCAGCTTGCGAATATCCAGAAAAATACTAGAGAGGCTAAAAAAGGCCCACATAAATTTACGCCCGATAAAGAAGAGAATTACAAAAATAAAGGAAAAACAGATATATTTAAAAGCTACAGACCTAAAGGAAGAGGCCCTTAAAATAGCTAGAGAATTCAAGCTCATACCCTTTAGATCAGCTTGCTGTGCTAACGCGTTTAACGCATATGTTTCATGCGCAAATGTTTGCTGGACAACAAAGTTCTGTACAAATTGTCCCAATAACTGTAAACAAAAACAAATCCACATTACGACGGAAAAAATAAACCAGATAGTCAAAAGAGTTTTAAACATCCAATCATTTAGCTTGACAACCCATAACGACCACATTGAAATTACAATCACAAAGGACGCGATAAAGAATTCAAAAATCAAACCAAGAGGGGTTTCAGTTTTACTTAAAACTCTACTACGTAAGAAGATAAAAATAACGTATATCAAATCATAAAAGAGAAAAGTGAATTGTGTTATAGGAATCTTCTAAAATACTCGACCAATATCTTCCCTCCCAGCGTTAACCGTGCTGGTAATCCCTTATTCTCTTTTCGTCCACCGTCTATTAGCCCCGTCTTTCTCAAAATATTTATGTTCCATTTAACCGTCGAAAATGGCATTTTCAATTCTTTGGATATTTTTTCCACCAAGGAGTTTAACGACATATTTTCATATCGTAAAAATTCATCTGCTAGAAGCAGCAGACACTTCTGTTTTCTCGACAGTCTAGACTCTACAAGCTTTATAAACGCTGATAAAATTTCCGAAAAACCTCTGGCAAGTGTGTGTCTATCTATATTAAAACTAGTTGAAAATATTGTAGCTTTTTCATGGAACACAAATTTCAAAGGTTCCTCGTTTACGCTTGTAAACCCCACTAGATTTAGTCATTACTACTCACCAATGCATCATTACAACATATACTTAAAAAAATTTAGGTAAAAATATTTACCGATGACTCTAGTGAAAGATCATATTACTTTTTACTATTCTTGCCTTGGTACTTCTCTCTTAATTTCATCAAGCAGTTCTTGGAGAGCACTTCCTTCAATTTTTTTCTTAATTTCTTCTTTGGTTATTTTCTCTTTTTCTTCCATTGTTGCAATACCTCCAACTACAATTCAAAAATATTGTAGATCTATTATTTAAAGTTATATGTTTATTGAGAAAACCGCAAACTCGATAAAAAAGATGTTCGCTGAAAATTTCACAGCTTCAGCAGATATTTTTCTACATATCTCAAAACATTCTCAGCAAATTGCCGATCTTCTCTATTGATAAATACAATATCCCAGAAAACCTTTTTTGCCTCATCTATAAACTCTTTATTTTTATAAGCGACTGCTTTTAGAAGTAAAAGAGTATAGTGAAACATTGGATGACTTTTAACCTCCTGCTTTCGACCCGCTTTCTTTATAAAGTTTGATAGAAAGTTTGCAGCCTTTATTGGCTTTGCAATCATAAGGATAGCCAAAGCTGCACAACAAGCATATAAAGTTGCCGTTGGAAGCGACTGCATTTCAAGATGCTTTTTAGCGGCTGCCTTATATTCTTCTATCTTAGATAAGTATGCTTCAAACTTCCTTTCATCTATGAGGGGAGTTATTTTAATTACTGGGCTAAGTATTTTCTCTCCCCTTCTCATTTCCTCCAGTTTCTTGGAAAGTTCAATTAAAACCTCTTCATTTATTTCCTCCGGTTTCACAATTTTACACCAATTCATTCTTAAGTAAAAATTAAAATTTAAGTTTAATCGTCATAAGGAAAAAGGGGAAATGAGGCGTAATAATATGTACGACCTACATATCCACAGTATTTATAGCGATGGAACATCAAGAATAGACGAAATAGCAAAATACGCAAAAAGAAAGGGACTAAAAATAATTGCTATCACAGATCACTGCTCCTACGACTCATGGGGTAACAAACTGCTCGACTTAAAAACAGTTATGGAGAGAAGAAATATTATAGAAAATACGAGAATTGCAGATCTCATAATCTTAAATGGACTGGAGGCAGACATCCTCGCGAATGGTCACGTAGTTCTACCAAAAGGACTGGGAAAAGAATTCTTCGATGTAATTATTGGAAGTTTTCATATATTAGTAGGTGTCCACGAATGGGAAAGAAGTTTGTTAAGTGTAATTAAAAGTGGAATGGTAGATATTATAGGGCATCCGTTAGCTTACATCGGAAAAATTCCTTGGGATGTAGCTGAAAAAATTGCAATAGCTGCTGCCGACCATGGTGTAGCTATGGAACTCAACTCTCACTATCCATTCCCAGATATTGAATTTTTAGAAATATGTCGTGAATACGGAGTAAAATTTTCCGTTGGGAGCGATGCGCACAACCTTTATGCTGTTGGAAACGTCGCAGAATGCTTTGAACTAGCAAAAAAGCTCCACTTAAAATTAATCGATCCATATCACTTTATGAAGAGTAGTGATCAAAACATATGACAGCTTTTTATGAAATTGTTATAATTTTATTTTCATTAGTTGTTTTTGGGAGGGGTTAAATTGTTTGAAGAAATTATGGAAGCCGAAATTGTTAGTACGAAGGAGGGTAGGCAATATCACATTAATTTAGCGCCAGGAGAACTTGCAGAATACATAATCTTGGTCGGAGATCCAGCAAGAAGCCGTAAAACCGCAAAATTCTTCGATAAAGTTTTACTTAAAAGAGAAAATAGAGAATTTATAACTTACACAGGTCTTATAGACAACATAAAAGTCTCCGTAATATCTACTGGCATAGGAACAGACAACGTCGAGATAGTAGTTATAGAAGCTAGCCAAATAGTTAAGAACCCTACATTTATTAGAGTAGGCAGCTGTGGAAGTCTACAAGAACATATAAACTGTGGCGACTTAATAATCTCAACTGGCGCCGTAAGATTTGAAAATACCAGCCTATATTTTGTGCCAGAAGGTTATCCTGCCATTGCAAGCCACGAAGTTGTAATAGCTCTTACCGAAGCTGCTGAAAGACTTGGCTATCCATACCACGTAGGATTAACAGTTACTGCTTCCGGTTTTTATGGTGCCCAAGGTAGAAAGATCCCAGGATTTCCACTTAGATATCCAAACTTAGTAGAAGATCTTGCTAAATTGAATATTCTAAACTTTGAAATGGAAAGCAGCACACTGTTCACACTAGCCAACGTAAGGGGGTTTAGAGCAGGCACCGTCTGCGCAGTTTATGCAAATAGACCTAAGAACGAGTTCATTAAACCTAAGGAAAAAGAGGAAGCTGAAGAAAACTGCATAAAAACCGGAATAGAAGCCATAAAGATATTAGCCAGAATCGATAAAGTGAAAAAGGAAAAGAGAAAGAAATGGTGGTATCCGTCGATTTCATCCATCTAAAAAGTCCAAGGTCTTATCTTCCCTTCTTCCCTAGTTTCATCATCGATCTTAATACTTCCATACTGTATTATAGCTATTTTATCCCCATCTACATTTGTCCTTATTACCAGTTCATTTGTCTTCGGATCATAATCTTTTATAACTCCAACACCAAGAAAATTCATATCATTATCCATTAAACCTACTAAAACACCCTTAATCATACTTTTCGAAACAACCCTTATGTCTTTTATTTGTAAGACACGTTTTACGGCTTCTAGAGAAAGGGGATTAATGGTTTCACTATCCTCGGTGACTATTAGCAAATAATCTTCACTTTTTTCACAGTAGAGTACCTTTACTCCAAGCATAGTGCTCACTCTATCCATTAACTTTTGTTCCACAAGTCTTCCAGAACCTAGTATACCGTATGCAACTCCAACACGGTCTAATGGCACTTTCACTTCTCTTAAGTTCTCTAAATATTTTCGAAACATAATTTCTCTTAAAAATCGCCTTTCTTCTCGACTCCTCTCTCTAGTTCTCACAGGGGACTTAACTTTCATAACATTAAGCTTCAAATTCTTTAAAGGAACAATTAAATGATCCAATTCTCCCTCATGTTTTTCCACCAGAACGACATGTGTAGGTTTTAAAAGATAGAATAACACTGTTTTAAGCTCTCTTGCTTCCCTACCAAACACCCAACCACACGTATCAATTAAAATAACATCAGAACCGAGCTCTATAGCCTTCTCAACCATGAGTTTCGTACCAGCTACAGATCTCTGAATTATTCCAGAAGGACTTGTCGAACCAACAAAGAAGCCATCAATAAACTCTAAATCTGACAGAAATGCTACAGGCTCAGTCAGAATGCCTAAACCAACTGTACAAGGAGGTCCCACATCACTTTGCCCAACATCTTCATCCAGTACAGCGACTTTAAACCCCTCTCTACACAAAATGTTACCAAGATATGTGACCAATGTGGTTTTACCAGTATCTACATCACCTACAATAAAAACAATAGCTGGTTTCTCACTTTTCTTTAAAATCTCGACAACCTTTTTCCAATCATTTGAAATTAGTGGATAATCAACCTCTTCCACCTTAAAACCAAAACCACCAGTTATTTCCAGACATAAATCTGTTTCAGCCTGTATACCGACACTTTTTGCCTTTCTAACTATAATTACATCATCCTTCCGTAATGGTTTTCCAAAAAGATCACCGCTACCAGATATAACCTCTATTTTCGCCGGACCGTCAACAATTAACCCTTTTCCCTTGCTTACTCTAATCTGCATGACAATACTCCCTCTAACCTGACTAGTCTCCGCTTATTTACTAAAATAGTACTAACCTAACTCCTATATTTATTAGCATTTCAATGAAATACTAATGTTAAAAGTCATATTCTTGACGAACAATCTTAATGTAATTGTGAAACAAGCATTTTACATCCTATAGTAAAACCTAAAACAAGAAAACACTTGAACAATCATCCAAAATTAAATTAACAAGACTGAAATATCAACAATATACAATTCGTAGGAGATTTGCATGGAATAAGGGTTGAAGAACATGCAAAACAAAATAATATGCCTAGGCATCGAATCAACTGCCCACACACTCGGAGTCGGCATTGTAGAATCTAATGGCAACATACTGGCCAATATTAGGGACTCCTATATACCTCCTTATGGGAAAGGTATTCACCCAGCGGAAGCTGCAAGACATCATGCACTAAAAATGAAAGAAACCATTCAAAAAGCAGTGAAACAAGCCGGAATAAAATTGAAAGATGTAAATTTAATTGCCTTTGCACAAGGCCCCGGAATGGGTCCATGTCTGAGAACAGGAGCTGTAGCAGCTAGAACACTGGCCCTAACACTAAATAAACCTCTAGTTGGCGTCAACCATTTAGTGGCTCACATCGAACTTGGAAAACTAGTCACCGGAGCCACAGATCCAGTTGTTCTAATCGTTAGTGGAGGAACAACAGCACTTGCAGCTCTAACCGGAGACAGATATAGAATTTTAGGGGAAACCCTTGACATAGCGATTGGAAACTGTTTCGATAGATTTGCACGAGAAGTAGGACTACATGACCCAAAACATCCATGGCCTGGACCCATGTTTGATGAAGTCGCATCAAAAGGAACAAAATACATTGAACTACCCTACATAGTTAAAGGAATGGATCTAAGCTTCTCAGGGTTACTCACTGCTGCCTTAAAAAAGGTTAAAGAAGGCTACAAAGTAGAGGACGTAGCATACAGCCTACAAGAAACGGCACTAGCAATGATCACAGAAGTTACCGAAAGAGCCTTAGCGCACACAGGAAAAAATGAACTTTTATTAACTGGGGGGTTCGCCAGAAACATGCGTTTACAAAACATGCTTAAAACAATGGTAAAAGATAGAGATGCAAAACTGCATGTTACTCCACCTGAATACGCCACCGACAACGGCGTCATGATAGCTTGGCTTGGAATTCTCGCATATACCCACGGCATCACAACCAAAATAGAAGATAGCTATGTTAAGCAAAGATGGAGAATAGAAGAGGTCGAGGTGAAATGGATAAAAGAAAAGCAATCAAAATAGTTAAAGTTGACCAAAAAAAGCCCGACTACAAAGTCATTGAAGAAGCGGCTTCAATCATTAAACAAGGAGGGCTGGTAATATACCCTACTGAAACATGTTACGGTCTAGCAGCCAATGCTTTGGATCCAAAGGCGGTGAAACGAGTATATGAAGTAAAAAATAGACCTTATAATAAACCGTTATCAATTGCAGTATCTGACCTTGAAATGGCGAAAAAATATGCCCATTTCACCACAGAAGCAGAAAAACTGGTAAAAGAACTCCTACCAGGACCATTAACTATAGCTCTTCCTAAAAAACCGGTAATTCCAGATATAGTTAACCCAAATAGAATAGCGATTAGAATCCCAGACAACCCAGTAGCTATCCTGTTGATAAGAGAAGTGGGCGTACCCATTACCGCTACAAGCGCAAACAAAACAGGTGACCCACCACCATACAACATAAATGATGCGATTAACTCGCTGGTTGGTAACGTCGATCTTGTAATTGATGTTGGTCAGCTTCCTAAAGTTCAACCTTCCACTATTGTAGATTTTACTGAAAAGCCCTGCCCGTTAATAACTAGGGTGGGGCCTATACCTCCTTCTAAAGTCCTAAAAATACTTAAGATCCCGCAAGAAAAATGGAAGAATCACATAAAATGCGACTAACGAAAAGTTTAAATATGTAAAAGAACCCTTTTGCTCTCTCTTTTAATGGTGATTTAAAATGCAGATTATCATGGAATCTAAAGGCGTTGAAAGAGTATTAAAACTAGTAGAAGAAAACAACGGTAAAATTATTGGTAGAGCGGTAGTATCTGAACATGAAAACTATGTAAGACTCCATTTAATCCTAGTAGACAAGAACTATCGAGGCAAGGGCTTCGGTACAAAGCTTCTAGAGGAAGTACTTTCACTATACCACAATAAAGACATAACATTATCAACGTTCTTAGGTAATGAAGAATGGTTCCAAAAATACGGGTTCAAAATAATTAACAAACATAACGGCCTAGTTTCAATGATAAAGCCTGCAAACTAATTTTTAACGTCACTTATAACATTTCACTTATAAGGTTTGGCAGTGTCGTAATAAGTTGCGAAATTTTAAATATCAACTCGCATTAGAATTTTGCATTAAAATCAAGAATAAAACATGTGACTTTAAAGTTTAAGTTTAATCAGCAGAGGTGCATATCATCACTTTTCAGTTCAGGTCAGTATCATCATGTCAATAAAAGTCGACAACTTCGCCCTAATATATTTTATTCTCTTTACCCTTTAATCTCGGAGAAGAAACGAAATCATAAGAGATATAATAATGTCTTAGCGATGTTATTATCAAACATAACATTATTATTTAAAATTATGTTATGACTCTTTGCGATATTTTCTTACTTTTATTCCCGCTTCTTCCAATATCTGCTTAGCTAACTTATCTTCATATTCGGCGTCATAAACAATTTCTTTTATTTCTGCATTTATTATCAGTTTAGCACAGACTACACATGGAAAAGTTGTTGTATAAAGAGTTGCCCCTTTAGTACTCACACCAAAAACGGCAGCTTGAATGATGGCGTTTTGCTCAGCATGGACTCCACGACAAAGTTCCTGTCTTTCACCCGATGGGATTTTCATCCTTTCTCTGAGACATCCTGTGACGGCGCAATGTGGTAAGCCTTTCGGAGCTCCATTATAACCAGTAGCTAAAATCCTTCTATCTTTTACAAGCACCGCACCTACTTTTCTTCTCAGGCAAGTTGATCTTTCTTTAACTAGGTGTGCTATTTTCATAAAGTATTCGTCCCAGCTTGGCCGCTTCACAAATTCACCCTCTTTGGTAAATGATTGACCCAGCATTCAATCATGGAGAAGTGTTTATAACATATATAAACTTTAATGCTTTTGTAACAGTAATAATGATGAATTTATGTGGTTTCATTTCCGATTTAAGAATAACAATTTTTATCTTACGCATTTTGGCCAATACTAGATTAAAATACAAGGGATGGTGATTATGTCGATGAAAAGTAAAGTTCCATGCGTATTAACGATCGCTGGATCGGATTCAGGTGGAGGCGCGGGCATACAGGCAGATTTGAAAACTTTTGCAACATTAGGGGTGCATGGAATGTCAGCCATAACCGCAATAACCGCCCAGAATACCGTTAACGTAACAGCTGTCCATGCTATTCCACCAGAAATAGTAAGAGAACAAATCGAAACTGTTGTCACCGACATCGGTGTAGATGCTGCAAAAACCGGTATGCTTTACTCAAGTGAAATCATCGAAGTGGTTGTTGAAGAAGTAAAAAAACACAAGTTCCCAATAGTTGTTGATCCTGTAATGATTGCAAAAAGCGGAGCACCATTGCTTAGAGAAGATGCCAGGAAAGTTCTGATAGATGAACTAATACCATTGGCAACAGTTGTAACTCCAAATGCAAT
>Ga0190307_1000007_pt1 | contig 84975 bp, 83 predicted proteins | sample 48700745_MG_FD_161653 | JGI IMG/M metagenome (GOLD analysis project Ga0190307, IMG submission 161653) | Hydrothermal vent sediment bacterial communities from Southern Trench, Guaymas Basin, Mexico - 4870-07-4-5_MG | ecosystem: Environmental > Aquatic > Marine > Hydrothermal vents > Sediment ... | reverse complement strand
ATTCATGACGTCTGTCTCTAAATCCGTTAACAATAATGTTTTATCATAACTAGCAAGATATATTCCACCACTTTCATCATATAGATCCATCCACTGCATTGATGCGAGTCCACCATAACATAGGTTTTTATGATATGTTCCATCTCTATCAACTGGGTTAATGATTTTCTCACCGAATCTATTCGGTCTAACCAATATATCGTCCCTATAGTCTTCTCCGATTTTTAATCCATATATTTGTGGGAAACCTACAGCAACTATCTGGCCATATTTCATATCATCAAGCATATTTTTAACATGTATTGTTGAGTAGACTAGTTCATCCAAACCTAGTTTAAAAGATATTTGAACATGTATCCGAGACTTTAAAATATAGTTCAATAATAGTTTAACGGATTTTTCTCCATAAATATATTTAAAACTTTTAAGTCTATATGGAAAATATACTCTATAACTTTCGCCATATAAGGCATAGGGCATTGACTTTAGGCCTCTTTCATCACATAAAAGTATCCAGAGATAAAATAGTGGACCACTATTAAAAACATATCTTGTATTAGAAACCTTGTTTACAATATTTTTAATAAACCCTGTAGTTGAATCAAAAGCCAGTTCCAGAAAATTATTTCCAATCCTTATAATATTATTATCTAATAAAACATAATATGGGTTGATCACAATCACCCAATGATAGTATAGATAGGATATTAAAATGTTTAATCAGCATACAGAAACTCTATTTCAACTTCCCTCTTTAATTCATCAAATATATCTATTATCTCCTTTTCTTTAACTGCAAAAAGTGCAGGCACTTTCTTTACCTTCGCCGTTGCAAGAGTCCATGCATCAGCCAGACTTATCCTATATTTACATTTAAATTGACCAGCTATATATACCAGCTCATTAGAAGGTACTATCTTCATCATTTTTAATAATTCTTTAACATATTTTACTGCATTATCTAATCCCTCAGCTCTACATATTACATAGAATATTTCAGATAGTGTATGAAGATTAATAAATCCCTTCTCAACAATATATGAAAGATTTCTCTTATAATAATGCACTATAAGTATGCTAGTGTCTAGTGCGTAGCTTTTCTGCAAGTTCCACCAACCTTTTCTCCCTTATTTTTTCAAGCTCATCATCCTCTTTTAACTCTATAAATGCTTCTATAATCTTAAAATCTTGTTCAATTTCATCTCTATGTCTATCAACATATTCTCTAAGAGCATCTCTAACAAGTTCAGTCATAGATACAAACATTTTCTTTTTCCTAAGTTCTTCTAACAAAAGCCATAATTTACGAGGTATCCTTATAGCAGGAATAACTATACTATCCATACATAACATTATATTACAAATGTATATAAATGTTTACATTTTACTAAATTTCGTTCTCAGATGCCGATTATAGATTAAGATGTTCAATAATATGTAAAGCAGAAGTATTAGAAAAACAAGCAATAGGGTTATTTCTAGGTATTGAGGTCTAGGACTCGGATCATACATTCTATCGAATATCTTTATGTAAATCTGCTTTCCAATACCATATATTTTTATGAGAACAATATTTTTCCTAACAATATAGTTTATCCTAGCATTTGATACGATTATAGGATCTTCTATATGTCTTTTAGAGACATATATTTCTATGTATCCTATAGAAAAATTACTGGATAATGTTACTTTAAGAGCCTTATTTTCTAGATCAAAGTTGATTTTAACTATATTTATATTGGTCTTATAAATATGAGGTCTATCCAAAATATTTATGATATGTTTTTTCTCACTTCCATCAACATATAGTAGACCAAATTTAGACGCATCTCTCCAAAAAGCCCACCAACAGTATCCCAACACATATTTATCAAATATATTTGTTACATCTTTAACCCATTTATCAGCCATATATGCAGATGATCCTACACCGAATTCCCCGATCCATAAAGGTTTACCCACTTTTCTAGCAATATTAATCCAATCCCTTACCTCTTTCTCCAACTCACTATATGATGTTTTCTCATATCCAGTTATCCCATCCCACGTATCTCCAACATAATAATGTATAGTAAGTATAGAATTCTTATCGAATATTGTGGGAACACTATCCTTATCGGAACCCCATATAGACATAAATAATATAATGTGATTTCTATCAATCTCCCTAATCCTATCTATAACATAGTTGTAGAAATCGGAGATATATTTTTTAAGAATATTTTTGGGCAATACACTATATTTAGGCATTGGCTCATTAAATATATCATATCCAATAATAATTGACTCATCTCTATATCTATTAGCGAGAATTCTCCATATATTTGCAAACCTATCCCAATACTCTTTATTAGTAAAGAATTTTATAGATGCATCCCTATAGTCTTCGGCATCCATTATAAGCCAGCCAGGCATACCGCATCCGCCATATTTGGGACTCCAATGCCATTGATGCATATCTAGTATAACGTAGATCCCGTATTTCTTGGCGAAATATATTATTCTATCAATTAGAAATAAATAGTCTTCATCTATATATCCAGGTCTGGGCTCAATATATTGCCATCCGATGGGAAGACGTATTACATTAAACCCCCAATTTTTCATTAAAATGAAATCTCTCTCACTTTGATGAAACCATCCAAATTCCATTCCAATATAGTTTGCTCCATAAAGATATATGTTATATCCCTCCTCATCGATAATTCTATTATTCTCTACGGATATCCATTTATTGTTGCATTTAACAGTCTTTAAAATATTTCTTATCTCGCCTCTTATAGAAATATATGCATCATAGAAGCTTTCATTTATAAAGAGACTATAAAATTTTGATGGAAAGCCGATTGTGGAACAATATATATGATATAATTTTAGAGAACGATATATCCAGTATAAGTTATCGATATTTTTGGTTGTATATAATATTATATTTAGTTTGCATTTATTTCCATCCAAATTTAGATAGTAGCGGAAAGAAAAGCAGGAGTCTCCCCATCTTCTCTCATCAACTATAGATGTTTTACTTAAATTGAGATTAATGAATGATAGTATTCCTCTACTTGATGGATAGGAGACAGAAATACATGAATCATCATAAAATATAGTAGTCATTTTAAATGATGCTGGTAAATATAACTCTGATTTACCACTCCACGAGTATATTATAATTTTCCTTCCACTCCATCTGTTTAGATCTAGGTTCCACGAACCCCATGCAACAGCCTCAATCTCACTTAAATTTATGAAATATATTGAAAGATTTATAGAAGCCATTCTATTATTTAACCTACATATATGTATAATATAGGAAGCCTGACTATTATTACCAGAAACAATTACACTATTATTTAAAGTGGTAATTTTACATTTACCCCACCATTTTTGATGTGTGAAATCAATCCACCCTCTTTTCCAGTAAGCAAAACCCATTTTAGGTATAGTTAGATCAAAATACTTTATATCTAGACATCCATTTATGGAAATATCTATAGATAAATCTTCATTAATAATATACGTATATCTACTAGATGGAGGCGAGTCAAATAAGATAATTGTTAAAAATAAAATTATTATCAATATATATCTATACACGAATAATATTTACTCAAATTTTTATATAAACTTACTTTATCAGATTTATCATATCAGAGCATATCCATATATTTACTTGAATTAACCAATGATAGATTGATAATATTCTATGCATGCTAATAGAATTCAAGGAAATTTTATTAAATAGATAACTACTATATTATTAATCAAGTAATAATGATTATTTATCGGTGACCTAATGTTTAGATTTTCTGGATTTAGGGATAGAGTTGAGGCCGGTAGATTATTGGGAGAAGAGCTTAAGAAGAGAGGATATGGGGGAGATAATGTATTGGTTTTAGGCATACCTAGAGGTGGAGTGGTCGTGGCTCATGAGGTTGCAATGATTATTGATTCGCCATTGGATATAATTGTATCTAGAAAGCTTGGAGCACCATATAATCCGGAGCTAGCTATAGGCGCTATTTCAGAAGAAGGTTCAATATATATTGATAAAAATATTGTGAATCAGCTTGGTGTGGATGAAGAATATATTCGTGAGGAAGAGGAAAGACAGCGTAAGCGAATGAATAATTATTTGAAAAAATTTAGGAAAAATAGGTCTCTGAATGTTTCTGGAAAAACTGTTATAATTGTTGATGATGGTATTGCTACTGGATCCACGATGATTGCTGCAATAAGAGCTGTAAGGAAAATGGATGCTGAGAAAATTATATGTGCAACACCGGTTGTCGCAAAAGATATTTTGCCAACGATAAAGAAGGAATGTGATGAAGTTGTTGCATTAAAGGTTCCTACAATACTATATGCCATTGGAATGTTTTACCAGAATTTTGATCAAGTTGGTGATGAAGAAGTTTTAGAAATATTGAGACAATATTATCCTATCTAGCCTCCAACGTATTTTAATAGACCTAAATATATTTCATTGCAGATTGAAATAATCTTATCTATATCTACTTTAACTAAATTATGTCTGAAAAATATGTAGAGAAAGGCTATTAGTAATCGATACAAAACTATATTTGTAAGTGCATTGAAATTTATCCAAACAATGTTTTCCTCAAGGGTATTGGAGATATACACTCCGCTATATATTTTAGTTGTATTTGATGGGGGAAATAGAAACGGCTTATAAAATACTTTTACAATTATATTTTCAGGTATATCTAAACCCTTCTCCAAGAAATATTTTGAAACATACCTATATACATTTGATATATCCTTCCTCCTTATCTTGTTTTCCTTTAATCCCTTAACAATTATGGGCAATATTTCAAACCTCTATTCTATATCCATTGATATCTAAAATATTTCTATCTTTTTCAGTGATGATCAGTGCAGCATTTGTTTTAAATATCCCATTCTCCCGGAAAAATGGGATTCTAAACCTTCCACACTTATTTCCATTGATATCTTTAACTAAAATATCAATGTAATCTGCATTTCTAGAAGAAAAACGTAAAGCTGTTATCCTGAATCTCTCTTCTCTATAAACATGTTTATATTCAATATTTATCCCATTACGTTCCCCTTTTATCCAATCTACTATATCATCTAATCTTCCAGAAAGTAGTATAGCTGTTGGAGGAATTCTTCTAGAGTTTAGATAGAATCTTTTCTCAGACATTTTATAACATTCAGGAATATTTATCTTCAACCCATCTATCTCTACCCATCCTCTATCATACATAACTACTATTATTATAGGCGTGTATAAATACATCCTAGAAAACCTATTTTTAACACATATTTTCTCTACAATTCCACCACTATTTACAATAATTTTCGACTCTCCTATACTTTTTGGAGGGAATGGAAGCCATCTCCAGGCTCTAATTAAAACAATATTTATGTCATCTTCGAGCAATGGTATGGCTTCCATTAAATGGGATCTACTACCACTATAACAGATAAATCCAGGGAAATCTTCCGAAGAATAAGAAAGTATCACTATATCTGGTTTTCTAGACACCATAGTACTCTCCAATAAATTCACTAATCCTAAATAGATTTTAACCTAAATATTTTTATAGATTTTGCCAATATATGGGTAGCGAAGAAACATTTTTCTCATCAACTACAGCTATATTCTTCTCATCATTCAAGTCGATTATCTTAACCATATCTAAATCAAGTTTATTCAACTCTAATTTAAAGAAACACCCATATCTTCAGCCCCTAGTATTTGCTAGGAAAAATATATACTCATCTCCAGCTTCATATATCTTACCCAATACACCACTTACATTCACATGTATATAGAGAGGTATATTAAAATAGCTATGAATATATTTTAGCAATGTTGAAGAAGGATTTAATCCTATCAGGGTTATAGACCTATTCCAATCCCAATATTTTTACCCACAGCAAATTTCTCTCCACCAACAGTCTTCATCATGAACTTAAAGTCTCTTTTAAACTCCCCTTATAACGGCTCCCTGTATCCAATTATATCTCCATCAGTATATTGTGTTATATATCTAATTTTGACAAAATATTTTTCTCCGTGATTTTCTAAAACAATATATCCATTCTTTAATTCAATCATATACATCAATCCCAATATAATATATCTATAATAAAATATTGTTATGCAAAAGTATTTAATTAAATATATAAATTATATTAATAAAGCTAGGTGTATGTATGGATTATATTCCACCACCGCCAGCAGTATATGAAAATCCTAAGCCTTCAATCATAGTTAGATCGATATTTATAATTCTGTCGATAATATTAGTCTTTACAGGATTTTTTATATTGTTCACATTTGACTGGATGAAAAATATAGGCATATTTTTATTCTCATTTATAGGACCGTTAATCTATTTAGAATTAGTTTGGAGGAAGGATAAATATGAACCCGAACCCTTATACTATGTTATGTTTGTAGTAGCATTAGGTATAGTAATCGGTATTCCAGTCCTATTTACAGAATTAGTTTTCTCTTTAAATAGTTTTATAGATATTGTTTTAACAGCACCGATTGTAGAGGAATTTTTTAAAGGCTTAGCCATATATGTAATGAGTAAGAGGAAAGAGTTTAACGATGCAATGGATGGAATAGTATATGGATTTGGAGTTGGAATGGGATTCGCAATAGCAGAAAACTTCGGCTATATCATATATGTATATAAAATAGACCCTCTATACAGTTTTTTAAGAGTATTTTTATTCTGCATCGGACATGGTGTATATACATCCCTTCTAGGATACGTTTTAGGTAAACAGAAATCCACTATAAATAAAACTACACTTACAATATTTATATCTGGATTATTTCTTCCAGTAATAAGTCATGCAATATATAATCTTCTACCATTCTTAGCTAAAAACTCGCTTGAAGCATTAATTACAATAATTCTTTATATAATAATATTACTTCTAATATTATCCCGTCTGATCAAAAATTCGCTAAAAATGGAGAAGAAATGGGGATATGATAAAGGATATGCGCCAAAATAAATAATATGTAAACCTAATGAGATTATCAAAACCTATCTATTAGTATTAATTAAAGCCTTATTAGTTATATTTCTATGGTCAAAAATCCATTAGCATTTGCAGCATATAGATATATTTTAGCCTCTATCTTACTACTATTTACGTTTTATCGATATAAATCATCTATAATAAATTTTAGGAATTATAATGGTTTTCACTGAAATACTATTAGTACAGTTACCAATATTTGGAAGAAAAAGGATATAATTTATTCAATTATATTTTTCTCTTACCTCTTTTAATGCCTCCTCTATTTTTTCTTTTGGATAAAAGTATGGTTGAAGCTTTCCACCGAAATACTCTTGATAAGCCTTAATATCGAAGAACCCATGTCCACTTAAATTAAATAATATAATTTTCTCTTCACCATTTTCCCTACATTTTATAGCCTCATCTATAGCCGCTTTTATAGCATGTGCAGATTCCGGTGCTGGAAGTATACCTTCGGTTCTTGTAAATAATGCTGCCGCATCGAATACCTCTACTTGATTATATGCCCTTGCACTAACATATCCCTCCCTTATTAAGAGACTTAATGTAGGAGCATTTCCATGATATCTTAGTCCTCCAGCATGAATAGGTGGAGGTATAAATGTATGGCCAAGTGTATGCATCTTAAGTAGTGGGGTAATTTTTGCTGTATCTCCAAAATCATATAAATATTCACCTTTAGTTAATGTGGGACATGCTGTTGCTTCTGCGGCTAGAAACTCGACTTTCTTTGGAGCCTTTCCACTTATTAAATCATAGTAGAATGGCCAGAAAAGACCTGAGAAATTGCTTCCACCACCCACACATCCTATAACTATATCTGGATATTCTTCAAAATATTTTATTTGCTCCCTAGCTTCTAATCCAACAACTGTTTGATGCATTAAAACATGATTCAATACACTTCCAAGAGAATATTTTGTATCATCATGTGTTACAGCATCCTCTATAGCCTCACTAATAGCTATACCTAGACTGCCTAGATTATCTGGATCTTTCTTCAAAATCCCTCTTCCAAACTTTGTTCTATTACTTGGACTTGGAAATATTTCTGCACCATAAGACTGCATTAATATCCTTCTATACGGTTTTTGTTCATAGCTTATCTTGACCATATATATTGTTGCCCTAAGATTATAGAGTGTACATGCAAATGCAAGTGCCGAACCCCATTGACCAGCTCCAGTTTCAGTGGTAAGTCTCGAAATACCTTCCTTCATATTAAAATATGCTTGAGCTACAGCTGTATTTGGCTTATGGCTGCCCGGAGGACTTACCCCCTCATATTTATAATAAATATGTGCTGGAGTTTTAAGATATTTTTCTAACCTAATAGCTCTAATTAACGGTGTAGGTCTCCATAATGCATATACATCTCTAACTAGTTCTGGAATATTTATCCAACGTATATCACTAAATTCTTGTCTAACAAGCTCTTTGGGAAAGAGAACTTGAAGCTCGCTTGGTTTTACAGGTTCTTTTGTAGCAGGATTGATTGGTGGTGGAAGTGGTTTAGGTAGATCTGGAAGAATATTATACCATTGTTTAGGAATATCTGTTTCATTTAAAATTATTTTCCTCATATTGTTCACCAGTGTACTAAAAATGTAATTTTTTAACAAATATATACTTTTCTGTACAAAAATATACATAAATAGTGTAGTTACGATGAATATTCTTTATTAGTGAGGATTTAAGTATCGATGAATATTCGTAATATTTCATTTTAAAACGTATGAAAATTATAGTTAGAAGACAGAAAAATAGATGTATGGGATATAAATAGAATAATTAGAGAGATTGAATGGAGATTATATATGCAATATAGGATAGAGATAGATACATCTCCACTAAAGGATATGCTATATACTCTTAAAAAAATTAGATATTTAAATAAAGAAGATTTGAAGAAAATTTTATATAGTAGAGCTTATAGATATATGCTTTTTACAAACTCTCTATCTACAAATGATCTAATAGAAATTTTAGATAATCTTTCAAGGGGTTCGGAGCCTAAGGTGGATAGACTTAAATGGATCTATAATGAATTTAAAAACTGTATGGAAAATATCGATAAATACTATAGTTTCGTAAATTCTATAGAGTTAAGAAAAGCTGAAATAATTGGCTTAGCATATAGCAGAGCTATGAAATATTTATTCGAAAATGCAGAAATAGATGTGAAAGTCTATATTGTAATTGGAGGTTCAGATGCATATGGTGTGAATCTACTGGATACAAAGGCGATTATCATGAATTCAACCCATTTCTTAGACAATATAGATAAGTTTATAGCAATACTTGCCCACGAAATTCATCATAAAGCCTTGTGGAGAAGTAGAGAGATTTATTGGCGTCTAGAGAAAAGAGGATTGATTATCCTAAAATATATTTATGACATCATGTCCGAGATAGTGGGAGAAGGGGTAGCGTCAATCGTAGCATCTCCTTATATTATGATGGAGAAGTACAATCTTTTAAAAAATAATATTAATAGAGAATATGCTGCTGTTGAAGAGGGAATCATAAATATATATGAAAAATTTTCTGAGAAAAGAGCTAGAGAGATTTTCGATAAACTCTATACTAATGTTGGTCCGATATATATGGTTGGAATAGATATGGCTTTAAAAATTGAAAAATATCTAGGGAGAAAGGACCTTATAGAGACGTTAGAGGACCCGACATCCTACACCTTCTTTAAAAAATATGTAACCTCCCTAAATGAGATGGAGAACCCTTATATTTATTCAGAGAAACTGATTAAAATATTAGGAGAAGTATATAGAAAAATAATAGAAATCTATTGAAATTTTATGCAAAATATTCTGATAGAATATTCAGCACATTACAATTGTTACAATAATATCATTTCTCTGCAATATACAATATTTTTATATTTAATCGACGTTTAGAATAATATGCTTAGAAAAGCGATGAAAGTTTCATTTATAGCTGTTTTTTCAGCAATGGCCAGTGTCTTAGAAGTCTTTCCACTGGATCTTCCTTTTCCACTTTTTCCTAAATTGACATTTGATCCAACCGGAATACCACTGACACTAGCACAATACATGTTTGGTTTAACTATATCTATACCATCTACAATTATTACTGGAATAGTGATAGCATTGCCTAGAATATTTAAGCCTCCAAACCCTATAGGTGGATTCTTCAAAGTATGTGCAGAGACTTCAACTTTAATCGGAATCTTTTTAACAAAACGTTTTTGGAAAAACTCAATGTATAGACTTATTCTCTCAATTATTGGTGGAAGCTTTCTTAGAACTATAGTGATGACCATAATAAACTTGATATTTTTGCCAATATTTTATGGAATTCCGGAGAAAATTGTATTAAATATATTGTGGCTTATAGCTGTATTCAATATTATACAAGCAATAATAAACATAGTATTTGCAGACATACTTTATAGAGCATTAGAAAAAAGAAAAGTGTTTAGTTTATAAGGAAATTTTTGCCAAATTATATTAGATCTAATCTAAGATTACCTTATTCAATATATTTTTAATCCTACAATATTTTTTCATTTTAGGGATTTAAATGAGCCGTATCTTAGTGCTTGATAAAGTGAAGCCAACTAAATTCCATTATATAATCTTATTTTCATTGATGATTGGATGGGGATTTGATGCAATGAATTCTGGCCTAATCTCATTTGCACTACCATTAATTAAAAAAGATATGATGTTAGATAATATTATAACAAGTTTTCTTCTAAGTGCCTGGCTTATCGGAATGCTTATCGGGGCAATAATTCAGGGAATGCTGTCAGATCTTCTGGGTAGAAAGAAAGTAATTTTAATTTCACTATTACTCTATACTCTTCCAACAATTTTATGTAGCCTTGCATATAGCTGGTATACATTATTTATATTAAGACTATTGGCAGGACTTGGTTCATCGGGATACATGGTTGTTGCAAGTACACTCTTATCAGAATATACTCCATATAAATATAGAGGTGCATTTACATCTATACTTGAAAGCGCATGGGCTTTTGGATGGCTTCTAGCATCATATATAGGTTTAATACTTGGACCGAGCCTCGGATGGAGAAATATTTTCCTATCAAGCTCCATATCACTTATAGCTATACCGATAATTCTAGTCTATGTACCAGAATCCATAAGGTATCTTTTAAATAAAAAAAGATTCAAAGAAGTAGAAAAAATATCGTTTAAAATTCTTGGAGAAAAAATTGAAATAACAGATATAAAAAAATCAATTAATAGTAGGATTGGTTTAAAGACACTTTTCTCCAAAAAATATTGGAAAAGAACCCTAATGTTATGGATACATTGGTTCTGTATCGTACTGGCTTATTGGGGAATATTTTTATGGTTACCACAAATACTTTATTCCAGAGGCATCTCACTAATAAAGTCTCTTCAATATTCATTTATAATAACTCTTGCCCAAATACCCGGCTACTGGAGTGGAGCCTATTTAATCGAGAAAATAGGTAGAAAAAAATTATTAATCACATATATGTCTATGGCCGGATTAGGAAGCCTATTATTCTGGACCTCCAAAACATATTTTGAAGCACTTATATATGGAATAGTAATCTCGTTTTTTAATCTAGGTGCCTGGGGTGCAACCTATGCATATACACCAGAACTATATCCAACATCTGTTAGAGGAACAGGATCTGGATGGGCAAACGGCATAGGTAGAATAGGTGGCATTCTCGGACCAATAATTGTAGGAATATTAGCCACAATTACTGGAAAATATCTATATGTATTCATAGTATTTGCACTAGTCCACTTTATATCAGCAATTTCAATAGCTTTACTGGGAATAGAAACTATGGGTAAAACTCTAGAAGAAATTTCAGACTAGATTATGCAAATTAGTTGATTAAATAGGGAAATGACTTATTTTTCTGCCAGAACTATCCAATGGCTATGTCTTTTTCCCCCAATAGTCTCCTCCTTTAATTTTATCCAGATTATCTTAAACATTTTAAGAAATTCTTTAACATCTTTTTCATCACTATAATAATGAACTATGCCTTTTTCCGGAAATTCATCTTGTATAAATGTATTCTTCCCTATTTTCTTACCAATACCATATTTCCAGCTACGCTTTGAAATAAAAGTTATGAAAAGCCAGCCTCCTCTTTTCAAGACTCTATATATTTCTGAAATAGACTTCCTAATATCATCCAGGGTATTATGATATATCACGTTTATACATAAAACTACATCAAAAAATTCATTAGGATAATCTATATATTTTGTACTACCTCTTTTTAACTCACAGCTAATTCCCTTATTAGTTAATCTTTTCTTAGCAATTTTCAAAGCTACCTCTGATATATCTATCCCATATACCTCAAATCCCTTACTACCGAGAAAAACTAGATGTCTGCCAGCACCACAACCGAGATCTAATATTCGTCTAAAGTTTTTTCTTCGCATAAGTTGAACTAGCTTTACAACATCTGGATCTGGTTTCCCATCTGTAAAAACTCCTCTCTTAAAAATATTATTCCATTCATACATATATACCAGTTATTAGAAATAAATCTTTAAAATAAGTTTTATCAAATATCATCTTTTATTTTTAAACTTTGTTCATAAATATAGAATATTTTAAGGAAAAAATAAATTTTTTCATAAATATATTGCCAATTATTTGCATATTTAGCTAAAAGTATAGATAAATATATATTTTTGAATGATATATTATTACTTCACCTATCTGGTGGTGATGTTGAAGTTAAAAGCTATGTTGCTTGAATTTACAGCTGGAAAAGAAAATGTAGTAGTTATAGACGATGAAGTTGCAGGAAATCTTGGGGTAAAACCGTTAGATAGAGTTAGAGTTAAATGTAATGGAAAGGAAATGATAGCAATAGTAAATGTAGGGAAAAAGCTTCCAAGAGATTCTATAGCCTTATATGATGAGGTCGCACGTGCATTAAATGCTACACATGGAGATATAGTTGAGGTTGAACCTACAACCCCTCCCGATTCAATTAAATATATTAAAAGAAAAATTAGTGGTGAAAGACTCTCTTATGGAGAGATACTGGATATAATTAGGGATATAATTAGTGGTAGACTTAGTGATATAGAATTAACTGCTCTCGTAACAACATTGCATCATATGAAAATGAGTATAGAGGAAGCATATTATTTTGCTAGAGCTATGGTTGAGACAGGAGAAACTCTAAACTTAAAGAAAAAACCGATTTTAGATAAACATAGTTTAGGCGGTGTTCCAGGAGACAAGACGACAATACTAGTTGTGCCAATAATAGCGTCCCTTGGATACATTATACCTAAAACTTCCTCCCGTGCAATAACATCTCCAGCAGGCACAGCGGATAGAGTTGAAGTACTATGTCCAGTAAATCTTTCAGTAGATGAGATGAAAGAGGTAGTATATAGGACAAATGGCTGTATGGTTTGGGGTGGAGCATTAAAGATGGCTCCAGCAGATGATCTCATAATTAAAGTGGAATATCCATTAGGTATAGACCCTTTCTTTATACCCTCGATATTGGCTAAAAAGGCGTCTGTAGGTTCAACACATATAGTTATAGATATGCCCATGGGTAGAGGTACAAAAGTTAGAACACTTGAGGAAGCAAGTTCTATTGCAAATGATTTTATAGAAATTGGTGGTAGGCTTGGAATGCATATAGAATGCGCAGTAACTTATGGTGACCAGCCTATAGGGTATGCTATGGGACCGGCATTAGAAGCTAGAGAAGCTTTACAGGCTACAATGACCCAGAAACCTTTAGACCTGGTCGATAAAGCCGCAAGTTTAGCTGGAGTATTGCTCGGAATGGTTGGTGAAACTAATGGAAAAGCTAAGGCATTAGAGGCTTTAAGAAAGGGATTGGTTGAGAAAAAACTTAGGGAAATTATCGAAGCCCAAGGCGGGGATCCAAAGATAATGCCAGATGAAATACCTATAGGTGATAAAGTCTTAACTGTAACTGCAGATAGAGATGGATATATTTTATGGATAGATAATAGAACTATTGCTAATCTCGCTAGAGCTGCTGGTGCTCCGAAAGATAAGGGGGCAGGAATTCTTTTAAATGTAAAGATCGGTGACTATGTGAAGAAGGGAGATATTTTATTTAAAATATTTGCTGAAAAGAGCTATAAACTCCATTTTGTAGAAAAATTATTGGAGGAAGTAATGCCAATAAATATAGGGAAACCTCAGAAAAACATGTTGATTAGAAAATTTACATCTATAGATTTCATTGAAAAATGGATGGGGCCTGAAAGATAGAAATATTTATCATAATTTATATAATAATATATTATGAGTGAAATGGATTCTTTTATGAAAAGCATTGATAATGCTATCAATATGTTTAAGAAATATGGTTCAAAGGATGTTTTACTCATATTTCATGATGATGCGGATGGGATCTCTTCTGGTGCAATTGCGTATAAAGCTTTAAAGAAAATGGGATATAATATTAGGCTTATATGTATTGAAAAAATTTTGCCACAAATTTTAGAGTATATTCATAAGAAGAAAGATAAGATAATTTTTTATACCGATTTAGCTTCGCCTCATGCCGATAAAATATCTAAGTTAAATTCCTCTAAAAATCTCGTGATAATATTGGATCACCACGACCCTACAAAATCCACCGATCCACTTGTATTTAATATTAATCCAGAATTACATGGAATGACTGGTGAGAGAGACGCAAGTGGAAGTGCTGTAACATATATGTTTATGAAAAGACTCGATGAATCAAATATAGATTTATCACCAATAGCACTTATAGGCACGAAAGAAATACCTGGAAAAATTAGAGGTATAAATTTGCTTGTCAAGAAAGATGCAGAAAATATTGGAATAAATATAGATATAGATAAATATTTTAAGATTTTACAAGTCATTGGGCCAGTAGGATATTATAGCGACGGCCCCTACCTAGGTATAGAAGCATGCTTAGAAGGATTAAATGAAAAGATAACTAATTTTTATAATGAATTGAGGGAAAGAAGAATGAAGGCTAATAAGAGAATGCTTGCAATACTTTATAGAAAAGGATTTAACAATACAAAGCATGTCCAATGGTTTGATTCTGGAAACATTTTTGGAGGAATGGGTACAAAAGCTTTAGGAACATTTTGTTCATATATAAGCTATATGGGTAAACTTGTAGATCCATATAAATATATTATTGGATTTATGAGAATGCCTAAAAAAATTCCTGGTTTAATGGAGATTAAAGGTGAATGGTTAAAAGTTTCATGTAGAGCTCCCAATATCTTGAAAAGAAAAATAAAGATCGGAAGTGCTCCGCCAATTGTAGATATACTTATACATGCTAGTGAAAAAGTTGGTGGTATAGCTGATGGACATAGTGTGGCTGGTTCTGCTGTAATCCCCCTGGATAAAAAGATAGAGTTTATAGAATATATGGATGAATATGTAGATGATAAAATAGTTATTTAAATAGCCATTTTCTTTCAGGCATATTTAATATAGATGCCTTATTATTAGATACCTTATATTTCAATCCTCTTATAATTACAACCGGTATTCTTTCCGCACCATTTCCCATAACTAGTTCTGCTGCAGACGCAAGTTCATCAGCCAATGCAATCCTCTTTACCCTTAAAACATATCCATACATATCTGTAGTACCTCTATAATCCTTAAACACCTCTATACCCGATACACCTATAGCCATATCTATATGCCCCATTCTTAAAGGTCTACCATAGGTATCAGATATTATTACTGCAACGTCTATTCCCAATAATTTTTTAATACATTGCCTAATATTATCTGCACTTCTATCAGAATCCTCTGGTAAAAGCGTTACAATATCTCTTCTACCAGCTACATTAGACCTATCTATACCTGCGTTTGCACATACTATTCCATGTTTAGTCTCTACAATTAAATGTCCCCTAACAGCCTTTATAACTCTCTTAGATTCCCTCAAAATAACTTCGACGAATCTCGGATCCTTCCCAGTTATTCTGCTAAGCTCTAAAGCCCTTTTAGAAGGCTTAATATTATTTAAATTAACTATCCTATTTTCAGCCTTAGAAACAATTTTCTGCGCTATAACAATAATATCTTTATCCATTAATTTTATATTATTTTTCTCAGCTACCGATATAATTATTTTACATAAATCATCCCCAGGTTTTATTTCCGGAAAATTCGATAAACCAAGTATCTCAAGTCTAATCATATTTGAATTAAACTTCTATAGATATTTATTTTTAGTCCATTCATATTACAATAAAGGGTAAAGGACGTCAATATATATCATAGATCTAAAGTCTAGCATAAATAATTGAAAGGAGGAATTGAGAAAACTTTAGCTACATTTATAGATTATTGAAAAATATAGGAAATTATTTTAACCCCTAAGCAAGTATCTTAATAAATTTCTGATGAAAGCCATGTTTTCGCCCACATATACATAGGGTGATCCGAGAAATGTTTGATCAGCTATTCCTACAATATTTTTACTTAAAACTATCGGGGTATATATTCCTCTTTTCTCTATGACAGATTGATATGTAGTATTATATGTTGTAAAATCACTGCTATTTATATTTGATATAATTGTCCCGGCGGTAAACAGAACTATATTAGTAATATTAAGTTTATCTCCATTGTATTTTACATATATGTTTCTATAATATCCGTAGTTTTTATGCATATCGTAGAGATATCCCTCCATAAATACTATTCCGAATTTAGAGGAAATAGTGTTCATTACATATGCATAATAATATGCTGGATCGAATAGAAATACTATTTTTCCACCCTGTTTAACAAAATTCTTATATACAGATATAGATTTCTCAGAATAGCTGCTTCCAGGAGTAGGTATAATTATTAGAGACGCCTCAGATACCTTGGATCTTAGTGTATCAAAGTCCGATATAATATTTAATGTATAATTCATCTCTGTAATTATAGCTAGTAATGTATTGACCTGTAGAATAGATATAAGATTGTCATGTGTAAGATCAAGTATAATAGTTTTCCTTCCACCAGGATTTATATAGCTATTCCTATCCACTCTATACAGATCTTCATAACCTATATCTGGTACATAATCTTTGATATAGAGATAATATATTCCTGGTCTAGAAAAGTTTTTTAACAAAAATTCATAGCTTATCCTACTATAGTTTTCCTTTGATATAAATTTCTCGGAAAATTTTTCTCCACTTTCAACGAAGATTACATCATAATTCTTTATTCCAGTTTTATTTTCAATATATTTTATCGCATCTATAATTGAACCAACTTTGTCAGCCAATCCTATCTTCACAGCCTCATATCCAAAATATACTTTACCTAATATTAGTTCTTCACGACTCAGCTTAAGTTTATCTCCACGACCCTCATATACGTTTTCCACAAATCTATCTAGAAAACCACTCATATTAAATGGAAAACTTAGAGGAGAGAAACCAATTAACTTATACGGCCCTGTTTCAAATATCCTTTCTGTAGGAACTATTATAGGCGGAGGAGTTGAAATTAATCCAATATTACCTAAAATACTTGATGGAGAAACAATTATATATTCAGCACTAACAGCAATATAATATCCACCGGATGCAGCCATACCTCCGACATAAGCTACAATTGGTTTAGATCTTCCAAGATCTTTAAGAGCATAATATATGGCTTCAATTGGAGACGCGGATCCGCCTGGACAATCTATATATAAAACTATACCTTTAATACTATCATCTCTATATGCATTATATATTTGAGACAAATATCTTTCTGCCTCCTTTTGATACATAATATCTGATAGAAAAGTTATTACCCCTATCTTATATCTTCTAGGCATTAAAAACTGTAGAGAAACAGCTATTGCAGCCACTATGATTATCACTATAATTCCTATTATAATTAAAAGATTCTTTCTCCTAATAACTTCTTTCATTAAACCACCACAGTACTATATAATGCCTATCTAAAGATATAAACTTTATATCTGTAGTGTCAAAAGTTAATATAAATTAATTAAAACCTATTCTACTCGCAATCTTTAGCTCCAATTTATCGATATTAATAGAATTAAAGTAGCTTTTTATACTTAAAATATAGATATAGTATATATGTTATTTTGAGCCTAACCTTAAGATATTTTTCACCATATCTATCTAGCAATTTAGAATATCTCCACCATTTACTATAAGGTTTCCCCTTAATCTTAGATAAAAATTCGTCGTAATAGAGCTTTAATCCACTTAGATCTACATTTTCCATTAAATTCATAGCTGAACCAATAGTCTCTAAAGATAGTTGATCACTCCTAAAATATTTCAGAGAAATGTTGTATAGATCGATAAATTTATTTACACTTCTAAGACCTTCTAGAGATATTAATATATGTTTAAGGTTCAATTGAGACAATATGTTTCTTAAACTATTATAATTAAACACTATAGGAGTAAAATCTCTATTTATAAGGTCTATTATTTTCATTTCAACTTCATTTTTCTCCTTACTAACTAGATGCCACTCTTTTACCCCTGATCTAACAATATATTCCTCTCCATCAAATATACCTATAAAATATTTAGATACCTCATTTTCCCCATGTATAGGTAGATTTAAGACGTCTATTGAGAATACCTTTAGAGCTCTTGAAGGCTTATTTACATATACTAATTCATCTCCAATTTTAAGTGATATTTTCTCCCTCAACACAAGATAATTTAATGCTCTTAAAGCATATTCCTTAGCGAGATCCCATCTCAATCCATAATCTATAAAATCTAGATGAGCCATTTCATCAATTGCTTGAAGTAAAATCTCATCCACAGGCTCAACCTCATATTTATCGACAATCTTCATCACTCTACCCCAATCAAGTTTTTCAAGTAACCCAGCAGCATCAGGTTCATGCAAGTTCATCAATTTCATTTCACCAATTTTAGACACATCATATTTTATAGTCTCCAACGATATACCATATTTCTTCCTCAAAATGACCATTAGAAATGCTAATCCTATCCTAAGCCAATTCACATCTTCATCCGAATTCAATTCAAAGGTATATCCATAAGTATAGTCACTATACATTCCATACGTAGGTGTAGGTACCTCTATCGGTCTCCTCTCCCTTATAGCTATAGTTCTACCATCAGTTCTAACAACTCTACTCTTACCACTAACAATATACCATACAACTCTAGATGGAAATTTATAGAGCAATCCAAATCCACTTGAAGGAGGCTTCACAGTACATAGTACTTCGCTATAAATTCTACCCATATTGTAGTCTGATAGTAATGCCGCCCTTTCACCCCATTTAGATTTAATTTTCTCATATTCCCCATATGCTTCAGATAATGCTTCATGCTTCCATATCAATCCATAGGAAATAGGTTTCTCCTCAACACTAACAACTATTCTACCAGTCTTTCCACCCAATCTATGTCCAGTAACTATTGAATCAGATGTATAGTCAAAACACCCCACCTGAAATTTTTCAACCAAATCACAGTGAGAAATATCCTCCAAATATTTTTCACTATCACCAAATATTCGAATCCTCTTTATACCATAGGGGGGCGAATATTCATAGAAATTTAAGTTAAGCCATGTCCTCTTACCCCTCTTAGATAAATCTAATCCCTCAACCATACCAAAGTTTTTTAAAAACCTATACTCCTCATCGCTAATCTTAAATTTACCATGTCTAGACGAAATAAAATGAAATAGAGATTTAAACAACATTATATATTTATTATCCTCATTTACAATAACCTGTTCTAGAGGAAGCTTAAGCCAACTGATAAATTCATCTAATCCTCTGGATAACAATTCTCTATCCCATTTTGAAAATGGAATTATTATAGACTCTGTAAAAGCTATTTCCTCCCTCCTCCCCTTTCTACCCTCCCTCTGATGAAACTCTCTAACATCTTCAGGTAAACCTAAATGTACTATTCTAACAACTCTACCAATATCTATACCTTGAGATAAAGTTCTAGGTGAAAAAATTATTTTTATATAACCATTTCTAGCCCCCTCCTCAATCTTCTCCCTCAAAGACTTTGAAATTAGATGATGATGAGCTGCAACACTATCTCTAAGAGAATTATCTAAAATGTTTTTAAGCCGCCGGGAAAACTGTTCAGCCATCGCAATACTATTGGTAAATACTATTGTTAATCCCTTATCATAGACATATTGCTGTAATAATTCAGTTATATCAAACTCTATTTTAGGGACATCTATACCAATACTTCTAGCTATCTCAAGAATCTTGAAAACATTTTCCTTAAAAACATCATAGTCTTCTAAAGCCTTCCTAACATCATTACCTACATTCTCTCTAAGAAATATTTCTCTGAATCTCCTAGTATAACTCCATATTCTCCTTAAATTCTTACCTAAAACTATGTATCCGATATTTTTAACCTTAAATGGTCTACCCTCAATTATAATGGATTTTCTAGAATTTACTTTAGACAAATAGTTTGCTAGGTCTCTAGGATTTCCCAGAGTCGCTGTCATCACAGCTATCTGAAAATTCTTCTCACATATATCCTGTAGAATAGAGATTATCGCAAGTAAAAGAGCTATTTCACGCGGACCATAGAAATCCAGTTCATCAAAAACGATTAACCCAACATTTCTAAAAAACTCTCTTAGAACAGATTTTCTTGGATCAATAGCCCATCTCTTTAAATCCATCATTAGAAAAGCCGGGTTAGTAATAACTATATTAGCTGACCCAAGTCTCCGCCTAATATCGCTAGTCCTTAAACCGTTTTTCCATAGTACTTCCTTAGTCTTAGCATCTATCTGCTCAACCTTTAATCCAAGAACCCTACAATAATTTTTAATCCTATTTATCTGATCATTTGCCAATGCAAGTGTAGGATATACTGCGAGTGAAGGAATATTATGCTTAAACGTATAGAGAAGCCATGCCTCAGTTTTACCCGAACCAGTACCAGACTTCAATACAATATTACATCCTTTAGATAGATACATATATGCCTTATATTGATGATCATATAGTTTTTTACCTGCTATTCTCTTTACCCATCCCTCACCCTCAACGAGTTTTGGAACAATATCCTTAAAGGTTTTATCTGAATACCTTGGTTTAATAGGCTTCTCAATAAATTGATAGAAATCATATCCATGTTTCAGTAAAAATTCTCCACTATTTATAGTCATATGTATTTCATCTTAGGAAACTGGTTTAAAACATATTCCATATTTCTCAGCAATATAATACGCTTCATTAATTTCATTAATATATAGCCTTCTAGCAATATTAGACCATTTTTCAGGATATCTTGCTACAAGATACTCTGGCCTATATTGATCCATTATGTTTACCAGTGCTCTTGGACAGTTTTCAGAAATCCATTTAAGAATTGGTTTAGTACAGCATTCAATATGATTTGGTAATACTAGATGCCTTATGATTATATCCTCCCCTCCACAAATCATCTTAAAATTTCTTGTAATAACTTCAAAGTATCTCGGTATCGATGATAACCTTAATGCACATCTATCATTACCGTATTTAAAGTCTGGAAGCCATATATCTATTAAATCAATCAATATGTTCATCGATTCATTACTTAGATAGAAATTACTATTCCATAGCAATGGTACATTTATATCCATATATTTTAGAGACTCTACAATTGTATGTAAATGTTGATCCGGATTTCCACCCACATAATTTATGTTTTTTGCACCACTTCTACGCAACTTTATCGATATTTCTGCAAGTTTTTTAGGTGAGACTATTTCACCAACCTCTGGATACTGTGATATATCCCAGTTTTGACAGAAAACGCATTTAAAACTACATCCAGAAAAAAATATTGTACCAGAAGGTATTAATGGAGCCTCCTCACCTAAATGATGAAAATATGTTGAAACCCTACTAACATTATCAAGCCCACATACACCTTTCTCCCCCCTTAACCTATCTACTTTACATCTTCGTTCACATAGAATACAGTTAGACAGCATCCTATATACAATTTCTATCTTTAGATCAAGAAAACTTTTATCCGGAATACCCAGCTCATCTAGGTCGATTTCCCCACCCCGAATTTTATAAAAAATCCTCCTAAACTCTTTTTGAAGAGAAGAATGTATATTCCATAATTCACTTAAATCTAACCCATCTATATTCTCCTCTAAGGGTATTCTCTTAACAATTCTATATTTAGCAGGCATCCTATCTTCCATAACCATTTTATACCATGAAAGCCTCTTAACTACCTCATTATTCCTCCATACAGCCTTTGCATCAGGTCTAAGAAAAATCCACATAATCCCAGATATATAATTAGAACACAAACTTTAATAGTTTTCTAACAATAGTTAGCTATCTTTGGATCTACCTAATTATCTAATCATTGTATTTTTCTCTATTCCTTAATAATTTGAAATTAATTTAAACTTTTATATAGTTTACAAATATATTTTAACAATCGAGGGATTATAATGCTAAAAGAATTCTACGTGATCGTTGGGGGACCAGCTGGTTTAGGCGTTATGAGAACTGGATACATTTTGGCTAAAACCTTTATGAGACATGGTTACTGGGTTTTTGGTACGAATGATTATCCATCGATTATTCGTGGAGGACATAATTCCTATCTTCTCAGAATTTCTAGAGAAAGGATATGGTCTCATAGAAATCTTATAGACTTTGTATTAGCTTTAGATAAATATAGTGTTTTAAAATACGCTGATAAAATTAGAAAAAATGGAAGAATTATTTTTGATGAAAAATTAGATGTAGATTTAAAGTTGGAGAAAAAATTTTTGATAAAAATACCCGTATCAACTATTTTGGAGAAAAATAGGGCTGAGAAGATTATGACAAATTCTATTTTAATGGGATCTATAATGGCTTTGACTGGAGCAGATATAGATATTCTTCTAAAAGTTATTAAAGAAAATTTTAGAAAAGATATTGCTGAAAAAAATATTTTGGTTGCAAAAGATGGATACAATTTTACATTAAATAAATATGGTAAACTTTATTCTATAGAGAAAAAAAGTGGGTCGAGAAAAATTTTAGTCACTGGAAACGAGGCAATAGGATTGGGGGCAATAGCGTCGGGAATGAAATTTTTTTCAGCGTATCCTATGACACCAGCATCTCCGATTCTCCATTTCCTAGCCAGACACCAATACGATGGAGACATAGTTGTCATTCAAGCCGAAAATGAACTAGCAGCTATAAATATGATTATTGGGGCAGCATTTGCCGGTGTACGTGCAATGACCGCTACATCTGGAGGAGGATTCTCACTGATGACCGAAGCTCTTGGGCTCGCGGCTATGACCGAAACACCTATAGTAATCGTATTAGCTCAGAGACCGGGACCGAGTACAGGATTGCCCACATATACCTCTCAAGGTGACTTAAGATTTGTGTTGCATGCATCTCAGGGGGAATTTCCTAGAATAGTTGTTGCTCCAGGAGACATAAATGAGTGTTTCGAAAAGACTGTTGAAATATTTAATCTGACTGATAAATATCAGGTTCCAGGAATAATTTTAATAGATAAATATCTTGCTGAAAGCCATATGTCTGTAGATATGTTTAAGGATGAAGACATAGTTATTGATAGAGGTGAGTATATTTCTGGAGAATATTTTGGTGAAAGTTATAGTAGACATATTTTTACAGAAACAGGCATCTCTCCTAGAGCAATCCCATCAACTAAAAATGCTATTGTAAAGACAAATAGCTCTGAACATGATGAGTATGGATATACTTCGATTAATCCTAAGATTATATGTAAAATGATAGATAAAAGGTTTAGGAAAATACGATATATGGAGAGAGAAAATATAGTTAAATATAAAATATATGGTGATGGAAATATATTGCTTATAGGCTGGGGGTCAACGAAGGGACCTATACTGGAGGCTCAAAAAATATTGGGTGAAGAGGGTATAGATACAACATTTCTACAAATAATTTATCTTTCCCCATTTCCCTCAAAAGAAATACATGATATGCTGACTAAATATGATGTTAAGATAGATATCGAGAATAATTTTACTGGACAGCTAGCAGGTCTAATTATGGAGAAAACTGGAGTAAAGATAGATAAACTCCTTCTAAAATATGATGGCAGACCGTTCAATCCAATGGAAATAGTAGAGTATGTTAAGGAGGTGTCTGGATAATGGTTACCTTTAAAGACCTATCTACACCAGCTAAAAATACATGGTGTCCTGGCTGTGGAAACTTTTCAATACTAAATGCATTTAAAAGAGCTATAGTTAAACTCAATTTAAATCCAGAAAAAATATTAATTATATCTGGTATAGGGTGTCATGGCAAAATTACAGATTATATAAATGTAAATAGTATTCATGTAATTCATGGAAGGGTATTGCCAGTAGCTACCGGAGCAAAACTTGCAAATCATGAATTAATTGTCATAGGGTTTGCTGGAGATGGAGATGCTTATTCAATAGGATTAGGACATCTACCTCATGCAGCAAGAAGAAATATAGATATTCTCTATATCGTTCATGACAATATGGTTTTCGGATTAACTACAGGACAAGCTACACCTACTTCTCCGCTAGGATTAAAGACCCGTTCAACTCCTTTTGGTGTAATTGAAAATCCATTGAATCCATTAGCGTTAGTCATAGCCTGTGGAGCGACATTTGTAGCCAGAGGATATTCAGGAGACATAAATCATTTAACATGGTTAATAATGGAGGGATTAAAGCATAGAGGGTTTGCATTTATAGATGTTCTTCAACCATGTGTCACATTTTATAATACTTATCAATATTTTTCTAAAAGAGTATATAGATTAGAGGATGTTGGATGGAATCCTACAAATAGGCTAAAAGCCTATAAGAAAACATTTGAATGGGGTGATAAAATCCCTATAGGAATCTTTTATAAAGGAAGGGAGGAGACATTGGTTGAAAGACTCCCACAGCTTAAAGAAAAACCATTAATAAAACACGGATTAAAGACAAATATCAGTAAAATATTGGAAAAATATTTATAATACTAAACTTTCGCCAAAGAATTTCCTAATGTAGAGCATAGATTTGAGAAGCTCTTATCCATTTCATAATATAATAGAGAGCAATACCCCATAGAGTTTCAAAGTACTATTATTAAATAGACCGTCCAAAATGTTTAGGAGAGATTAGCTTATATTAATTTGGCTATAATTTTAGGAAAGCATTTCAATCAGAATAGTTTGATACCATATATTTGGGATTGAGCCTAAAGTATTGCCGAAATGTTGATGAAAGGTATTGGAAGAAAATGAGGCTAAAATTTTAGACGGTCTCATTATTAAAATAAAGTTTAAATAAATGATTTTTATAAAAATTCTTGGAGAATATTATGAAAGCCGCTTTTCTAAGAAAACCATATACGTTTGAAATTATAGATAGACCTCTTCCGAAGCCTAAAGAAAATGAAGTATTGATACGTGTTAGAAGATGTGGTATATGTGGTTCAGATCTACATGCATATAAAGGTTTACATCCTGACTACATTCTACCAATAGTTATGGGACATGAATTTTCCGGGGAAATTGTTGGGATTGGAAAAAACGTTGAGAAGTTTGAAGTCGGGGATAAAGTTACAGTTGAACCTTTAATAACATGTGGTAAATGTAGGTTTTGCATTAAGGGGGAATATAATAGATGTACTAGTTTAAAAGTTATAGGATGTCAGGCAGATGGTGCATTTACAGAATATATTAGTATACCTGAAAGATGGGTATACAAATTACCTGAAAATGTTTCATATGAAGAGGGGGCTATGGTAGAACCTTTAGCTGTAGCTGTACATGCTGTTAAAAGAGTTGCAGACCTTGGAGATAACATATTGGTTTTAGGTGCTGGAACAATAGGTCTATTAACTGCACAGGTTGCTAAAGCCTTCGGTGCAACAAATGTATTTATTACAGATATAGTTGATTGGAAGATAGATTTTGCTAAAAGGCTTGGTATAGATTATCCATTAAATCCTTTGAAAAACGATTTAAATAAAATTTTAATGGAGAGGACAGAGAATATCGGAGTTGATACAACATTTGAGGCTGTTGGAAGTAATACTACATTGAACCAGGCATTAGATTTGACTAGAAAGGGTGGTAATATAGTTATTATAGGAGTATATGAAAAACCTATGGTAAATATAAATGTAATGAATATTGTTAATAAAGAATTAAATGTGTATGGTACTCTGGTATATAGATGGGATTTTGAGAAAGCTATAAATCTTATTAAGAAAAATATGGTTGATGTAAGATCACTTGTATCTAAGGTAATTGGTCTAAATGATATCGAGCAAGGCTTTAAGTCGATGATATCTAGGGAGAAAAATATTATAAAGATCCAGGTAGATCCATCTAAATAAATAATTATATATTATTTTTAAATATAAACCATATGGTGTTTACGTGAAAGCTGTTTTCTTAGAAAAACCATATAAACTTGTTTTAAGAGATATAGAGATACCTAAACCGAGATCTGGATGGGATTTAATTAAAGTGGGTGCATGCGGTATATGTGGAAGTGATGTAAGATACTATATGGGGGAAAATCCATGGGCACTCCATACACTAGGTATAGAAGAACCCATGCCTTCAAACACTATTCTAGGCCATGAAGTCGCTGGAAAAATAGTTGATGTAGGAGATGAGGAGAATAAAGATAGGATAGGAGAAAGGGTAGGAATAATAGCATTTAATACATGCGGTAAATGTTATTTCTGTAGACATGGATTACATAATTTATGTGAAAATACTTTACATATAGGTCATGATGGTAGATGGACTAATTGGAAATATATTCCGGGTGGATACGCAGAATATATGGTTATATGGGATGAAAAGGCACATAAAATTCCAGACAATATTTCATATATTGAGGCTACACAGCTTGATGGACTTGCTGTTGCAGTGCATGCAATAAACAGAGGTAGAATAAAGCCAGGAGATAGTGTTTTGATTATAGGTTCTGGAGCGATAGGATTAATGGCTATACAGGTAGCTAAAGCATATGGAGCTACCAAAGTGATCGCAGTAGATATTAGGGATTATCCCTTAGAAGTTGCTGAAAAACTTGGTGGAGATATTACTATAAATGCGTCTAAAGAGAACATGGTAGAGAAAGTATTAAAGGAAACAGAAATTGGTGCAAATGTGGTTTTAGATACTGTCGGCAGTGAAAATAGTATTATAAATGGTCTTAAGTCTCTTGCAAGGGCGGGAAGATATGTATTACTTGCAGTTTCGAGGAGAAAAATAACTATTGATATAACAATGTTTGCTGGGGAGAGAATTATCACAACATCCTCAAATAACCTATTTCCAGAATATACTACGGCTGTAGAATTACTAGCTAGCGGAAAAGTGAAAGTAAAGCCGTTCATCACCCATATATTTAAGCTCGATGAAATACATGAGGCATTTAATATCGCATTAAATAAAGAAAAATATAATGCAATCAAAGTTGTATTAATCCCGTAAATTAAGTTAAATATTTTTGCTAAAACTTTAACATTCTTCCCTCTTATTTTAATTAAATAACGAAATAGATTATGTTTTTTAATCCATAGTATAAAATACATAGATGGTGAAAAATATGGCTTTTAAAAAGGGAATTTCTCAGATAGGTTTTTCGAGGAAAACATCTATTAGTGAGATAATTAGATTGGCATATGATGCAGGGTTTGATGGAATAGAGTTTAAGACAAATATTGATAGCGAGATAAGATTTAATTCAACTAGAGAAGATATTAGAAAAATATATTTAATGTTGAGAAATAATAATTTAGAAGCTGCTAGCGTAAGTAATGGCGCAAACTGGTCTTATCCGATTTCCAGTCCAGATGAATCTATTAGAAGAAAGGGAATAGAATATGCTAAGAAAACAGTGGAAATAGCGTATTGGCTTGAAACGGATGCTATCCTTCTAGTTCCGGGACAAGTGACCCCGGAGATTAGATATGACAAAGCCTGGAAAAATTCTCTTAAAGCAGTTGTAGAGATAGGTAAATATGCATTGAATTATAATGTAATTATAGCGATTGAGGAGGTGTGGAATAAACTTATATTTACTCCCTTAGAGATGGAGAGATTTATAAATGAGGCTAATAGAGAAATTGGACAGGAAATTATAGGAGTATATTTTGATGTTGGCAATATAATGCCCTTTGGCTATCCAGAACACTGGATTCTATATCTTGGAGAAAAAATTAAGAGGATACATATTAAGGATTTTAAGGGAGATAGTCCAGGCCTAATATATAGCATTTTTCCTCCATACGGTAGTGTTAACTGGACTAAAGTTATGGATGCCTTAAAGAGAATAGGATATAAAGGTTATTTAACTGCCGAAATACCTGTTATAGATATAGCCAAAGAAACTGTTGTAAAATATATATCATCCCTTCTAACCGATTTAATAAAATCTTGTGAATAAATATAATAGATTTTATTTATCGGGATTATCTAAAGCATTTTAGGAAAATTGCTTATGTTAAAATATATTATTAGAATTTGGAGATGAATGATAGGCTAAGACGCTTTCTATACTTAACTGGATATAATTGATCAATTATATCCAGTTCTCTTAATGTTCTTAAATATTTAAGAAATACTTTTTAATATTTTATGTGGAAAGTCGCTTGTAATGAAATCTACCTCACATTCTATTGCTCTCTCTATATCCTCCATAGTATTTATCGTCCATGTGTTTACGAGAATCCCTCTGCTATGACATAGTCTTACAAAAATTTTATTTAACTTATCTTTATGTATTGAAACAATGTTTGCATAGAATGATATTGCTTTAAACAATTCTTCTATTGTTGGGTTTGGTAGATCCGCTATAGTGGTAATGTATGGATTAAGCTCTCTAACCCTTCTAATAATATTCCATGGATATGATAATATTATAGAGCTATTAACTACATTATATTTCTCAAGTAAATCTACTATTAGCTTTTCTAAACCCTCCTCCTTTATATGTATGATTAGACCAATTTTTCCTGCAACTATATTTAAAACTTCCTCAAACTCTGGGACCTTCACACCCCGATATTCGTCTGAATACCATCCCCCCGCATCAAGTCTCCTAATCTCCTCAAAATTTAATTCACTTATCCTGCCAGATCCATTCGTAGTTCTATTTACAGATGGATCATGCATCACTATAATCCTTTTATCCTTAGTAAAATGTACATCTAGCTCGATAAAATCAATACCCAATTCAATGGCCTTAATAAAACTTGGTAAAGTATTTTCAGGAGCTAGTGAAGGGATTCCGCGATGACCGACAACGAATATTTTTCTATACATATATTTCACCAAAGTAAGTTAAGATAAGAGAGAGATATATAAGTAAAGTTATACCAGCAAATTAGTTTCTAGTTATGAAAATATTTGTAGCCTAGATTTGATTATGTTATTTCTCTTTCATATGTTGTTATTCTTTTTGCTCCTTTATCTAATACTTGTATCACGTCTTCTATTCTTATTCCAAAGTTTTTTCCATATAGTCCTGGTTCCACGGTGTGCGTCATATTTTTCTTTAATATATGTATCGATTTAGGATGTATTGCTGGTGGTTCATGAAGTCTTACTCCTATTCCATGTCCAAGTCTATGTGGGAAATATTTTCCATATCCTCTTTTTTCAATGAACCGCCTGACAATTTTATCCGCCTCATTAGCCGGTATACCATCATATATATTTTTATAGTATTCATCTTGCGCCACCTTTAATGTATCATACATATCTCTTATTTGTTGAGGAGGTGTACCCACATACCATGTTCTTGTTATGTCTGTCCAGTATCCATCTCCAAACACATTTAGTTCAACAAGTACTGTTTCCCCCCTCCTTATAGTTTTGTTTGTAGATATATTGTATGGATACCAAGCTTTAGAACCATTTACTCCAGACATAACGAATGCATATGCCCTTACTCTTTTAAAACCTTCATATCCAACTTTTTCCCTAATCGCTTTTTCACATATTGCTGCAAGCTCTATCTCCGTCATACCTTCTCTTAAAGAATTTTTTAATTCCCTTAGTCCGAATTCAGCTAGTCTATTTATTTTAACCATTTTCTCTATCTCATGTTTTGTTTTAATCATTCTTAGTTCATAGATAATATCTGTTGCATCTATTAAGACAGATTTCCATGCCCTCTTAATTATAGAGAATGTGGGGTTAGATGGATAATTTAGTTCTCCTCCAACATGATTCGCAGCCATTGTTTCAAATGATAACTCTGCACCAATCAATGACCCACTTTTTACATCTATTCCTCTTAAAATATCTTCTATATATTTATATGGATTCCATATCTCTTTTAACGATTCTACTGGATATGTTTTAATATTTTTTATCCAGCTCTCATTTTCAGCAAACTCTGCTTCAGATTCGGGTACAATTAGTATCGGATCTCTATCTGAAAAAATTACTGCAAGAGACCACCCAGTTATAGGCCAATATCCAGTTAAATATAATATATTTTCTGGAAGCCTTACAACCAATGCATCTAAACCATTTTTTATAAGTATTTTCTTAACCCTATTAATTTTTTCCGCATTCATTATTATCACATCTAAACTATTTTATCTATATCATTAATTAAATTATTTCAATATCATAATTATTAATCAAACTATTGCATAGCTATGATTTAATTCTAAAATATTTTAGGTAGTTATGAATTCATCTAAAATATATTGAAGTATTCTTTGATCAGTATGTAGAATCATGATATTAACATTTTTATAAAAATTATTTTAAATCTAAGATGGTGGTTTAATGAATCTTGAATTTGAACTCGTAGCTACAGTTGAGAGATATCCTGCTGAGAGAATTCTCGAATATTCTAGAATTGCTGAGGAATCTGGTTTTGATGCTATAGGCATACCTGATCATTTTCATCCATGGAGTGATAAATATGGTAAGCAGGCTTTTTCATGGATCATGATAGCCGTAGTTGCTGAGAGAACTAAGAGAGTTCAGATAGGTAGCTGTGTAACTACGCCTATTTTAAGATATCATCCAGGCATTGTGGCGCAGGCGTTTGCAACTCTAGGATATCTTTATCCTAGGAGAATATATTTGGGAATAGGTAGTGGTGAAGCCATGAACGAGGTTCCTCTAGGCTATAATTGGCCTCCTCCATCTGTTAGAATAGATATGATTGATGAAGCACTTACAATTATAAAGAAACTTTGGAGCGAGAAACGTGTAACATTTAGAGGAAAATATTGGAAGTTAAATAAAGCTACACTCTACTCTAAACCTAAGAAACGAGTTCCAATATATATTGCAGGTACTGGTGTAAAAATTGCCAGGGTGATTGGAAAACATGGTGACGGATTTATAACTGTACCACATATTGAGATAAGTTTTGAGAAGGTTTTTAGATCTATTCAGAAAGGAGCTGAGGAGGTTGGTAGAGATCCATCTAAAATAAAGAGAATAATGCACATGATGGTTTCATATGACGAAGACTATGATAGAGCTTTAGATGCCACCGAGCCATGGAATGCTACGGTTATACCTGCATTATATAAGTATGCTGTATATGATCCCGTTGAGTTAGATGAGAATGGAAAGGTTGTGGGTAGAGATGTTAGGGCTAGAAAGTTTTTAATAATTACTGAGTCAGAACAATTGATTCATAGATTAGAGGAGTTTATAAAGCTTGGATTTACAAGATTTCAGTTTAACAATTCGAGTCCAGATCCAGCTAAATTTCTTAAAATGGCTGGTAAAGAAGTTATACCTTATCTTAAAGATATTTATAAAGATGAATAATAAGATTTAATTATCGTGACGAAGTATTTATAAAAGGTGTTCAACATGATGTCTGTAACCGATATATTGAGATTAATTAGTGAGACTAAGCCTAAACCACTACCTCATCCACCTAAAAGTATAGACTATGTAGATCATGTTGTAAATACAGCTTTAAATGGATATCCAGAGCTTGCGGCAGATAGCCTTCTAAATCCGCTTTTAGTTGGAAATATAAAAAATGTTATTAGAGGCATCGTTAGACAGTTAAATTTTCTTTTTGAAAGAGATTTTTGGATAAAGACCACTCTGGATGAGGAGGCAATTTTAAAGAAAGCATATTCATATAGTCTTTTACTTGAAATAGCTATAAACTTCTATGGTATGGAAAGAGAGTGGGTTGGATTTACCGATAAAGAGGTAAATGATTGTATTAATATTATTAAAAATGTATTGAACAAATGGGAGGAGAATGAGCAGAAAAAATATGGTGAATCACGTATAGCTAAAGCTGTGGTATTGTATAAGATAAATGATATGAAGAAAGTTATGGCCGGAGATCCCCAAAGAATCGGAATGATATGCTGGATGGGAGAAAATATTGAGAAAAAGATTGATGATAAATGTATAACAAATAGTTTTCTAGATGCTATTGAACAGGAGATTAAATCAAACATATATTACATTATGTCTAAGGAAGGTATATGTAGATTTGGAAACGATTATGCGATCGGATTAAGATGGCTTAGACATTTAGGATATGTACAGGTCTCTACAAATCCACAGCTTGCCGCAATAGCTTATAGAGATGACCCAAGTCTATGGGATAAACTTAAACAATATCTTAGAGACCACCCTGAACTACTTGAAAATATCGAAGAGAAGAAGGACGAACTTGCGATGACCGCAACAATGCTCGCTCTATGGCCAAATATGGAAGTCTTTAGACCAGTAGCATATCTATTAAACTTTACAGATGGTATGGTTAGCTATCAATTAAACCCAAATGTAGCTACGAGCTATCATGGGAGTCTGGAAGATGCAATAAAAATTTATTCGAAGACCCAGGAATATTTTAAAAAATATGATGAATATCTTTTATGGGGATGGACTATAGATGTAGAGAAGGGTAGGCCTAATATAGTTTTTAAGGTTGCGGGAAATAGTCCTGCTGCAATAGATATTACTAGAAAACTTGAAAGTCTAGGTATAGGTACGAATAATACTGTAACATATACTGTTTCACAAGAGGTTAAACTTATCTTAGCAAAAATGGAGGGAATGGCTGAGGCTGTTAGAAAAGGTATATTGACTACAAAGGTTTATGAAACAAATATGGGTGGACGATTAGACGATCATCTAAGAGAAATATTTGCTGCAAAACTAGTTAAAGATGCCTTAAAAAATGTTGAAGATAAATTGTCTATAATATATGAATATGCTAAAAAAATTGGCATCGATATTGAGGATAAAGATGGGACATGGATTGCCCCAACAGGATGGGGATGGGATAAGGTTGCTAAAACTCTTGAGGAAAAAATAGAATTAATATGTTCGAGAAAATATTTGAAAAAACTTAATGATAAAAATTTTGCAGAATTTTTAGCGAAATATAGTGGAAGGGATGAAAATGAGGTTCTAAAATATTTAGATGAATGGGAGAAGACTATAGGTATGGCTGGTACACTTGTTGCACAGAGAGTCTGGTGGATATTTTTCAGTAGAGAAAATAAAGGTAAGTGGCTCGCCTATCTTATATCCAAATATGGTTTAAGTCCGGAGCAGGCTGAGGGAATATTAAATAATATTGATGTACTGCCAGCCTCTAAGAGAAAACCCTTAGACACATATCTAACATTGGCTAGAAATAATATGACTAACACAGAGTTTCCAAATCATCAACTAAATGTATTAATGTTTTCCAGAAAAACTGGATTCAATTTAAAAAAGTATGATAACGCTATATTAATTAAACATGACCCCAAGATAATTGAAAAATTACTGACAATAGAGGACTTTAGGAAAGCCTATGAACTAACCCCTGATCTAGCAGATATTTTGAGAAAAGTTGGAATAAATATAGAAAAAATGGGATTAAATGGATTAAAATACGAAGAATGGGGACTATTTGGCTCTACAGTAAAAACCATGAATGGATTTACAGAAGCTTATAATAAGTTTAGAGATAAAGTAGTTAAAATAGCTAAAGAAATAAAAACTAAATTTTAAATAGTTTTTTATAATTGTCTACGACCTTTTTAAATGCCTCAATAATCTGTTCTATTAAACCTTCTTCAGGCTCTATATAGGGAGGGATTGTAAATACTCTTGTAGCTAAATCTTCAGTTATAGGTAAATCTCCCTTCTTATAAGGTTTAAATGGAGGGAGACCCATAAAGCTATGAAAAGTATCTAGGGGTCCACGTCCATGACCCCATAAATCAAATCCCCTTGTAAATATAGTTCTAAGATGTTCACCTAGATGTCCTGAAGCCCATCCATGTCCGCCTATCGGTACTCCCTCAGCTTTTAATGCTGCCCTAAACTTTTCTGGAGATAAATTGTCAAGTTCTTCCGGATGATATATTATTTGCCATCCACCATAGAGCCCATGCCATTTAGCCTTAGGATAAGATTTTACGGGTTCTATGCCAGGTATATTTCTCAATCCATTAAAAAGTTTCTCTCTATTTTCTATAGCCTTCTTCATACGATAGGGTAAAGTCTTTAGCGAAACCAATGCTATAGCTAGAGCTATTGGATGAGCCCTATATTTTAGCCCCAGAACCTCGGAATCTAGCCCCCTATATTCAGGTATAGTGATCTCACTAATTATATCAGCTCTATGTAGATGACAATATATAAGAGCTCTTTCATAAAGCCTACGATCATTTGTACATATTATTCCTCCCTCACCTCCAGCAACAGGTTTCCCCCTTGGATTTACCCCTTGAAGACTAAAACATGCTATGTCTCCTACATTACCAATTTTCTTACCATCCCATTCACATCCAGCCGCATGAGCCGCATCCTCAACTATAGCTATACCATATCTATGGCCTATATCCATGAGAGAATCCATATCGCAAACCTTGCCACTCATATGAATCGGATTTATAGCTCTAGTACGGTACGTTATTCTTCTTTCAACATCTTCTGGATCCATAAGAAGTGTATGGGGATCTATTTCACAAAAGACTGGTCTTGCACCCATATGTAATGCACCAGCATAACTTCCTATATATCCTGCAGCCGGTGTAATAACCTCATCTCCAGGCCCCACTCCTACAGCATAATAGGCACTTGCAAGCGCTGTAGAACCATGGTCTACAGTTAAACAATACTCGCATCCTACATATTCCTTAAACTCATCTTCAAATTGTTTAGGTAATCCCCTCCCAGCGCCAGAAATTTCTCCAGACTCGAGTAGCTCCCATATAAGTTTTTTCTCCTCCTCTATAGGACGCCTCCATCTCTCTCTAGTACTAAGAGTGACGGTTGGATTGCCTCCAAGTATGGCTAATTCTCCACTCATATTAATCGCCAATACAATGTATTTAACTCTAATCATTTATAAATTTGACTATTAATCTATTTCTCAAGTATCCTCTGATGTAGAAGATATTTATAATTGCTCATCTTTATCTAATAATATGGGTAGAAAAATATTTGTTTTAGGGGATCTTGAAGGAGTTAGTGGAGTTGTGAAATTTGATGTAGATACTTCTCCTCAAGGAAAAAATTATGAGAGATCATTAAAGCTCGCCACATGGGAATTAAATGCTCTTATTAGAGGTTTAAGAAAGGGTGGAGCTGACTATATTACTTTTCTAGATGGCCATGGATGGGGAGGTATAAATTTTGAACTCATCGAGGAAGATGTAGATGTAGTTCTCGGGGGACCCCTTTACCCTCCCTTTGAAATTAGTGGAGAATATGATGGCTTAGTCTTATTCGCACATCATGCCATGGCAGGTACTCCAGGAGCAAATCTATGCCATAGTTGGTCACATACGACCATAGTTGAGTGTAGGTTAAATGATAAACCCATAGGTGAGATAGGATGGTATATCTATCTTGCCGCCTATTTTAATATACCCGCTATACTCATTACTGGCGACGATAAAGCATGTCTAGAGGCAGGACAATACATACCAAACATAGAAACCGCTATTGTAAAAAGAGGTATAAATACTTCAACGGCTATCTGTAAACCGCCTAAAATAGCGCAGAAAATTATTGAAAAAGCTGCTGAGAACGCTATGAAGAGAATAGATAAAATAAAACCAGCACGGTTACCTAAATCGCCGTATAAAGCCTTCAGAAAATATGTTGATCCATTATATGTTGAAATTTTTTTAAAAAATAGACCATGGGCTAATAGGGTGGATGAGAGAACCATAATGGTTAGTTCGGATGATTATCTAGAACTTACCAAACTTTTCCTATGATATATTTTAACATTAAAATAATACTAATATATCTTTTATTTGATTTATATAATGGTGGTTTTTTGAAAGTAGCCATAATTTCTCGTAAAAATTTTGTTGAGGTAAAGGATATAGAGACGCCTAAACCAGGTCCAGATGAAGTTATATTGAAGGTATATTTCTGTGGTATATGTGGTACAGATATACATATTTATAATGGAGAATTCCCCGTAAAATTTCCAGTGATTCCTGGACATGAATTTTCTGGAGAAATTGTTGAAATAGGTGAAAATGTTAGTGAAGTAAATGTAGGAGATAAGGTTGCTGTAAACCCAAATATATATTGTAAAAAATGTTATTATTGTAAGAATGGGATGGTACATTTCTGTAGAAACTGGGAGGCTATTGGAATACATCGCCCAGGAGCATATGCAGAATATGTTAAAGTACCGGAGGAAAACTTACATATAGTTCCGAAAAAGCTTTCATTAGATAAAGCAGCATTTGCAGAGCCGGTTGCATGTTGCTTACATGGAGTAGACAAGTTAGGTATATCTCATGGGGATACTATAGTCATATTCGGTCTCGGTCCAATAGGATTGATACATCTACAGCTTGCCATGAATAGTGGTGCATCAAAGGTTATTGGAGTAGATTTAATTGAAACACGTATAAAGGTGGCTGAAGAACTTGGTGCAGACTTAGTCCTAAATGCCTCTAAAGAAAACATTAAAAAAGCTATAATGGAGGAAACTAATGGGAGGGGTGTAGATAAGATTATTGAGGCAACCGGAAATCCAAATGTATTTAAAATGGCTGTAGAACTACTAGACTATAGTGGTAAACTATTAGTATTTGGTGTATCTCCAATAGGAGCTAAGACAGAGATAGAACCATTTAAAATATATAGGAAAGAGCTAAACATTCTTGGATCATTTACAAATCCATTTACAACACAGCGGGCTATAGAAGTATTGGCTTCAGGTAAAATAGATGTGAAACCACTTATTACAAATATTATTAATTTAGATGAAGTAGGGAAATATTTTATGAAAATAAAAAGTAGAGAAAAAGGGATTATAAAGGTTTTAGTGAACCCGAGGTTGAGCTAATATGGTGGAGGACTATATCTACGCCTATAAACTTCCTCAAAACTTTCATCTGTAACTACTTTTATTAACGAAGCCATTGCGCCAAACATTATAATAATCCATCCAATAATAAGCGAGATAACACTTACAATAAGTTTAACCATACTGAGCGCAGATAGAGATGCAAAGTCAAGTGTAATAAGATAATTAATAATATTAGGTTCGCCAAACAATATTATTCCAACAGCAATTATTATTCCGCCCAAGATCATCCATAGAACTGTGAATATAGTAGCCTTTATCGCTAACCAGAAAGACCTACCCCATCCAACCAAATATTTCCCCGATCAAATATTTTACATTTATGAAATATAATAGGCATATATAAATATTTGCATAAGCTTATAAAAATAAATTGGAAAAATTCTTTTTCATAAAATGAGATTATCTAAATTTCTTTATAAAATTCATAACTTCCTCAAAGCTCATAGGTCCCTCCATTGGCCCAAATTTAGTTACCTTTATCGCTCCTGCAGCATTAGCAAATCTAAGTATCTCCTTAATATCCCAGCCTTTAAGATAGGTCACAATAAAAGCAGCATCATATATATCCCCGGCTCCAGTTGGATCAACCTCCTTTACACTATATGCTGGTATATGGATAATTTTATCATCTAGAAATCCCATTGAGCCCTCTGAGCCAAGCTTTATTACAACTATTTCCGCTCCAATTTCCAGGAGCCTTTTCCCAGCACTTTTAGGGTCCCTAAGACCTGTAAGTACTTCTGCTTCACCTCTACTCGGAAGAATAAAACTGCTTCTCTCCAAGACTGGTTTACATATCTCTCTAATCTTATCTACAGATAGAAGCTCGGGTCTAAGATTCGGGTCAAAGGATATTTTTACATTATTTTCATACGCTATTCTAGCAGCCTTATATACTGCATTCATACTAGACTTACTTACAGCTATGGCCGAACCCATTACATGTAGGATCTTAGCATTGGCAATATATTCTTCATCAATATCTTTTTCAGATAATTGTCCTGCAGCTGCATGTCTTAAATGAAATATAAATTTACGTTCACCACTGCTATAGTACATTACGAACGCTGTTCCAGTAGTATATTCATCCAATATTTTTAGATATTTTATATCTACACCGTCTTTCTTCAATCTTTCTATAAGCATTTTACCAAAATCATCGTTTCCAACAACACCTATAAATCCTATAGATCCTCCTAGTCTAGCTACAGCATCAGCAAATATTGCTGGAGCACCGCTGGGAAATGGACCAAGATATTCTCCAACAACATTATGAGGTATATCACGATTTTTCCTCATTATTTCAACTAGAATTTCACCAAGCGTGATAATATTCGGATACATAGGATTCCCCTATTATTCTATTCTATCAAAATATTGTTAAGCTTTACCTCGATTCTAATCTAATCGTGCATAAATATTGGAATTAAACTATAGATTACCTAAAAGCTAAATATATAGTAATCAGTGAATAGTATGTAGAGGTAGATTTGATTATGAAATCGAAGAAAACTTTCTTTAAAAAATTTTCTAAGGAAGAATTGCTTAAGAAAACTGAACGCCCCGCTAAACTTTCTTTAAAATATCATAAATTTTATCATGGTAAGGTTCAGGTTATGCCCAAATGTCCCGTCAGATCTTTACAGGATTTCTCTATATGGTATACCCCTGGTGTTGCCGCTCCTTGTAGAGAAATAAAGAAGAATCCAGAGGACGTATATGAATATACTAGTAAGTGGAATTATGTAGCCGTTATCTCAGATGGAACTAGAGTTCTCGGGCTTGGCGATATAGGTCCATTAGCCGGACTCCCTGTCATGGAGGGTAAGGCATTATTATTTAAATATCTTGGAGGTGTAGACGCTTTTCCACTCGTCCTAAATACAAAGGATCCAGATGAAATTATACATGTACTAGAAATAATTGAGCCGACATTTGGTGGAATAAATTTAGAGGATATATCTAAGCCTAAATGTTTCTATATATTGGAGAAAGCTAGGGAGATACTTTCTATACCAGTATGGCATGATGATAGTCAGGGAACAGCTTCTGTAGTATATGCTGGTTTAATAAACGCATTAAAAATTGTTGGTAAGAAGTTAGATGAAATTCAGGTAGCTATGATTGGAGCTGGGGCTGCAAATGTAACCATATATAGGATACTTAAATTAGCGGGACTTCCTCCTAAAAATATTATAATGGTTGATTCTAAAGGTATACTTCATCCAAATAGAAGAGATTTGGAGGAGAAGAAGGATAAGAACCCATATAAATGGCAGGTATGTTTAGAGTCTAATGGATTGAATAGAATAGGTGGAATTCCGGAGGCATTAAAAGATGCAGATGTATGTATTGCTGCATCTAAACCCGGTCCAAATACTATTAAAAAAGAATGGATATCCCATATGAATGACGATGCAATAGTGTTTGCTATGGCTAATCCTATACCTGAAATTTGGCCATGGGATGCTGTTGAGGCAGGCGCACGTATAGTCGGCACCGGTAGAAGTGATTTTCCAAATCAGATAAATAATAGTCTAGGTTTTCCCGGGATATTTAGAGGTGTATTAGATGTTAGGGCTAAAACTATTACTGATGAAATGTGTATAGCTGCTGGAAATGCTTTAGCCAAACATGCGGAAGAAAGAGGATTAAATGAAGAATATATTATTCCGAGTATGAGCGAATGGGAGGTTTATCCTAAGGTTGCTGTTGCTGCTGCGCTTCAATCAATAAGAGAAGGTGTTGCTAGAATAAAGTTGAGTAGAGAAGAATTAATGGAGAAAGCTGTTGAAATTATAGAGAATTCAAGAAAATCTGTTGAAACATTATTTAAAAATGGGTTAATACCTCCTCCACCAAACAATCAAACTTATTAGTCTCTGTTTAAAAATCTATTTTGGTGATATATTTGTTTTCGGTATGGGTGAGAAAAGCTGGTAAAGAAATATTAAGACCATTCCCATGGAAAGTTGGAATCGTAGGATTCATGGCTTTTCCTGAAACCCTTAAAAATAAGGGCATTATAAATGCTTTTAAAAATATTGCATATGATCCCTTCTTCGATTTAATAGAGTTTCATGAAATACCGGATGAAGACTGGGATAAGATTAGACCTACTTTAGAGAAAACTGGTGTAAAAATTTCTCTAGCACTTCAGCCAGACGTCTTGATAAACAAATATAATCCAAATGACTTAGATGAGGATAAACGTAAAAAGGCTGTAGAAGTATTTAAAAAGAGAATTGAAAAGGCTGATGAAAGAGGTATAAATACTGTAGCTATATGTAGTGGACCATATCCAGGTAAAAATAAATTTGAAGATGGTTTAAAGGCCTTAGAGAAAACTATGAGAGAATTATTAGAGTTTGCAGATACGTTTAACATGGACATAGTTATAGAGTCATTTGATAGAGAATATGATAAAAAGCTTTTATTTGGACCATTAAACGAAATAGCTAGTTTTGTTAGAAAACTTAGGGAAAATTATGAAAACATCGGTATTCTTTGGGATTTAAGCCACGCACCTATGCTTGGTGAAAAACCGGAGAATCTTTATGATGTAAAAGACATATTGATGCATATACATATTGGATGTACAAAGAACACTGACGAAGGATATAAGGATTGGCATCCAGGATTTTATAGACCTGGGGCAATAAATGGAGTAAATGAAGTAAAGGCTCTTTTAAAAGTATTAGAAAATATCAATTATAAGGGAGCAGTCAGCTTTGAGGTAAAGCCTGAAGAAAATCAATTACCATTAGAAGTAGTTAACTCAGCTAAAGGAGTATTATATACAGCATATGCAAAGATGGTTTTAGAGGAATGATTATATGAGAATGAAGCTAATTACCGAGAAAGCAGGAGTATATATAATAGAAACAATAAACAGAAATCCTAAGACGCTAAAGGCTATCTTAGACAATCTTCCAATAGAGTCAACCGCACTTAGATGGGGAGACGAAATATACTTTGAAACGAATATAGATATCGACTTAGAAAATCCTCAAGAGACTGTGGAGAAGGGAGATGTAGCATACTGGCCTCCTGGAAAAGCTATATGCATATTTTTCGGTCCAACGCCGATAAGTAGTGGAGACGAAATTAGACCTGCAAGTCCAGTAAATGTTTGGGGGAAAATATTAGGAGAAATAGAAAATTTAAAAAATGTTTCCAGCGGAGAAAAAATAATTATTACATCAGCTTAATATATATTTATTTTTTAATATCTTAGTACATATATAGTATTATCCATTTCTATGAAAGAATATATTTACCAACCAATATATTTTAAGAAAACCTATGAAAATAATTTAAAGTATATTTATGCAGTAATCGGTTCCCCCTATTATTATGTTATATTAATATTGAAATAAAATAATATAGAGAAAATAAAACAATATTTTTAAAGTTATTTAGTAAAATAGTTTAATACTTTTTTAAGAGCATTTACTATATCATCTAAATCTTCTTTGAAGATATTCGGAGCAGTGGGTAAAGTAATCCATCTATCATAAGCCTTCTCAGCATTAATACATTTACCATTACTATAGGGTACTATACATTTATTGAAAAAGGCATTGTAGTTATACATAGGCATATTTATTCTACCTACAGGTATACCTTCACTTAACATAGCCTTTATAAAATATTGTATATCTATCTTCAGTCTCTCCCATTTAATTTCAATTGGAAATGAATAATATGTCTGCCTTATATCCGGTTCTTCAACTCTATATCTTATATATTCTTTAAGCTCCTCATCCAGTCTCTTCTCCAAATATTTTCCATTATCCCTAAGCCTAGACAATATGAAATCAATTTTATTAAATTGTGTATAAAGTAGTGCTGCTTGAACCTCTGTAATACGATATTGAAAGCCTATTGATTTAAACGGTGGTTTATGCATAAACATTCCTAGATCGTGAAATCTATAGGCTTTCTCATATATCTCCTCATCCTTAAATGTAAGTATACCGCCCTCACCACTTGTAATTATCTTATGGAGCTGACAGCTAAATACACCTATATCTCCTATCGATCCGATCATTTTACCCTTATATTTTGCTCCATGAGCATGAGATGCATCTTCTATAATGTATAATCCATGCTTCTCTGCTACTTCCATAATTTCATCCATATTTGCTGGATAACCCAGGTAGTGAACTACGATTATTGCCTTAGTTTTTTCACTAATATTTTTCTCTATCTCTTTAGGTGAAATATTCAATGTATGGTAATCGATATCTATAAAAACTGGCTTGGCGTTAACCCATATAGGTGCAAATCCATCCGAAATCCATGAAAGAGGTGTAACTAAAACTTCATCACCTAAACCTATATCTAATGCAGCTAAGGCAATGTGTAGTGCAGCTGAACCAGACGATACAGCTAAAGCATATTTTACACCAATGTAATTGGCAAACAATTGCTCAAATCTCTCAGCCATGCCTAATACATTTGGACCATAATATCTAAATGGAGATTTCTCCTCGATCACAGCCTTTACATTAGCTATCTCATTATAATCATAAAGTGATACCCCGATACCGTGAACCTCGATCTTACCCTCTCTGACCGGCTTGCCCCCCAATATAGCTGGCTTATCCATATCTAATCACTATTCTAATAATAAATTGTTTCGTTATTAATATGCTGGTCTCCCCTATTTCGAATAGAAAAATTTATTATATAGTTTTCATAAGTAAATGAAGATGTGGGTGAAATAAAAATTGGTTGAATTCTGCCCAAAATGTGGTTCTCTACTCGTACCTAAGAAGGAGCATAACAAAGTTATTTTATTTTGTTCTAGATGTGGATACTCTAAAAAAGTTAAAGAATTAAGTGGATACAAGAGTATTGAGAAAATACCTGAAAAGAAAAAGTCACGTATAGCTGTTGTAGAAAAGAAGTCCATAGATAAAAAGAAAGTCGAGGAAGAACAAGAACTTTTAAAAGAGTACTATGAAGTATTATTAACTACTATGGAACAGGAAGAAACTGGCGAAACCTAAAATTTTATTTATATTTCTTCTATCCATGCATCATATATACTTTCTCCAAGCTTTACCCTAATCTTCTTAGCGCCATTTCTAACAGCAGCTACGGCTAGATTAATTATTCTCAATATATTTTTTATTTTCATACGATATTTTCTCATCTCAATTCTAGCAGACTCTGGATCAATTATATTTAATTTTACCCTACAATCCCCATTTATTCTAGCAATATTATCTAAATCCTCAGGGAGAATCTGAGCCATTAACGGTAGTCCCTCATCGTAGTCTTTTGAAAAAATCTGTACAGCACCAGACTTAGAAATCATTATTATCTTATTTCTACCATCTCCATCAGTTATCTTTACAGGTTTCAATATAAAGTTTTTAAAGGAATCTTTTGATAAAATATATTCTTTACCAAAGATATTTTCGTCATAATCTAAACTACTTAGGAATAAAACTCTTATCTCTAAATCATCAGACATAGATGGTATATATTTTGGAGGAAGATATCTTGCATCAATCTCCTTTAAGAAATCATTGAAATCTCTACCTAAATCATCTAATTCAACTTTGCCAGGCGCTAACGCACCCTCAAACATATTTTTTATATCCCCTGTAAATGAAATATATACTATGGATGAGTGATTTATACTTTCTACCTCTACCCTCATATTCTTTCTGACAGGTAGGCATCTCCATAAATCCATCTCTCTATTATTTATCTTTAATCTACCATTACCAGTAACTGCTATGCCCATATCGCTTCCTGTAATAAATTTAATATATCCTCCACGTAATTCGAGCGATGGTGAAGAAATATTTTTACCAACCAATATGTTTGAAACAGCATATGAAAAATAATCTAAGGTATATTCATGTAAAAATCCGTTCTCCTTGACTATAAAGACATTTCTACAATCCTCTACATCTATGTACAAGTATATCCCTACAACAATTGTTAATTCATTCATAGTTTTTTGTCGAAATGATATATAAGTATTATCTTTATATCCATAAAAGAATTTTAAAGCTTCGATTAAAAAGAGATATGAGATTGAGAAATAGCTATTAGGAGTATCCAATAATAGAGATGCTGGCAGAGATATATTTATAGTAAGATGAGATAGTGAGAATTTTCAGAAATCTCTAATCAGATATAATTGACCAGTAAGTAAGGAAATGTATGTTATCGAAAACTAATGCTTAAATATAACGTTATTACCATAAGTAGTTAGTGTTATTTATGTCATATGAAATCTTTATAAATCCTCCTAAGAAATATAGAGGGATTCCATTCTGGTCTTTAAACGATATATTAGAAGATGATGAACTTAGAAGGCAGATAAAGGAAATAGATGAGAATGGATTTGGAGGATTCTTCATGCATGCAAGGGAAGGGTTAATAACACCATATTTGTCGGATGAATGGATGAATAAAATTAAAATATGTATAGAGGAAGCTAAAAAAAGAGGAATGGGGGCATGGATATATGATGAAGATAGATGGCCAAGTGGTTTCGCAGGAGGAATTATACCAGCAATCTCCTCTAGATTTAGAGCCCAAGGATTAATTCTATGGATGAATAAGCGGCTCGATAGAATTGTAGGTGATACTATAAAAGTTTTTGTTGGAAGAGTAGTAGATGATAAGATAGTTGAGGTAATGCCCGTCGAAGAAAGAAATAAGATAAAGGGAGATAAAATATATCTCTATTTTATAAGATATATCGCTCCTGTAGGCGATCAATGGTATGGTTGTTATTGTTATATAGATACTTTAAATCCAAATATAGTAAAGGCATTCATCGAATCAACATATGAAAAATACTATGAATTATTTAAAGAATATTTTGGGAAAACTGTTCCAGGAGCATTTACAGATGAGCCAAATTTCATCTCAAGTAGATCTCCTCCAGGTAGACGGCCAGCAACATGGCTTCTACCATGGACAAGCAATTTACCAGAAATATTTGAGAAAAATAATGGCTACAATATTTTAGACCATCTTCCCAGCCTCTTCCTAGATATAGGTGACTATAAAAAGATTAGATATGATTTTTGGAAGACAATTACACATCTATTTTTAGAATCATATACTAAACAGATATATGAATGGTGTGATAAACATGGTTTAAAATATACGGGACACTATCTCGCCGAAGACACGCTTCTATCACAATTAAAATGTATAGGTTCAGCGATGATACACTATGAATATATGCATATTCCTGGAATAGACCATCTAGGTAGAAACATCAAAAATACTGTTACAGTTAAACAGGTGGCTAGTGTTGCAAACCAGCTTGGAAAGGAGAGAGTTTTATGTGAAGTATATGGCGGTAGTGGACAAAACTTATCATTCGAAGATAGAAAATGGATTGGAGACTGGTTATATGTTTTAGGTATAAATCTGTTGAACCATCATTTATTACTATATTCTATGCGGGGTAGGAGGAAACGAGATTTCCCGCCAAATCTATTTTATCAACAACCTTGGTGGAAGTATAATAATTTAATTGAAAAATATTTTACCAGATTAAGCTATATTCTATCGCAAGGAATTAGAATTACAAGGATACTTGTTATTCATCCAATTAGAGGAGCATGGAGCCTCTATACACCATTAAATGATTTAAGGGTTAGACAGCTTGACGAATATTTTAAATGGCTTACATATTTTCTTTTAGATAATAAACTGGATTTCGAGTATGGTGATGAAAATATAATTGCAAGACATGGTTCAGTTGACAAGAAAAATTTTATTGTAGGTAGATGTAAATACAATGTTGTTTTAATTCCACCTACAACTACTATATCTGAAAAAACATATATATTATTAAAAAAGTTTGCTGAGAACAAGGGTAAAATAATTTTCATTAAACCTCTCCCGGATAGAATTAATGGTAAAATAGATAATAGAATAAACAGTTTAATTAAATCATCCATGGTAATTGATGTATTTGATGAAGAAAAGTTATTAAATACTATAGATAAAAAGTGTAGAATTATAAAGATTATTGATGAGAATAATAAAAATATTCCTAAAATATGGTATCATCTACGTAAGTTAGATGATAAATACGTTCTATTCATGACAAATTTAGATAGAGATAGGAAATATAATGCAACTGTAATGTTAAGATTTAAGGGATTTATAGAAGAATGGGATCCATTTACTGGATCTAGGAAAAATATTTCGGCCATATATAGAGATGGATATACAGTATTTAATTTAACATTCTATGAGTCAGATTCCCATTTAATCGTGATTAATCCAGATAGAAATCCGTTGAAAATGCTCATGGATGAAGAAAAGGTTAAGGAAATCCCTCTTGGAAATATATGGGGTATAGAGAGGTTGAATCCGAATTCAATTACATTAGATTATTGTAAGCTAAGCTTAAATGGGAGGAAATTTGGCGAAAGAATACCTACATGGATGGCACAGAAAATAGTCATGAAAAATATAGGCTCAAAATTTGTTGTAAGATATGAATTTAATGTAGACCGAACTATTCTGGGAAACAAGATATATCTTGTAGTCGAGAATCCGGAGAAATTTATCATAAGAATTAATAATAATATTGTATCGGGTAACGAGGGTTATTGGATAGATAAGTCTTTTAGAAAAATAAATATCTCAAAACATATTGTGGGAGGAGAAAATATAGTTGAATTAGAAGGAGAGATTACAATTTATACAGAAATTGAAAGCATATATGTAATAGGAGATTTTGCAGTAAAGAGAATAAGCGATGGAGGATTTATATTGACAGCTGAAAAAACTATGGTAAATGTGGAGAATCTTACTGAGGAAGGATATATGTTTTATGCTGGAAAAATATCGTTGAAAAAGAAATTTAATTTGGATACTAATAATAAAGTATTCTTGGAAATCGATGAACTAAATGCGATTATAGCGGAAATTTATATAAATAATATGCATGTAGGAGAAATATTTAAACATCCATATAGATTAGAGATAACAAATTATATTAAAAGGGATGAAAACGAAATAAACATAATATTAGTAAATAGTCTTAGAAATCTTCTAGGCCCACATCATCATAAATCTAAAGAACCATTATCTGTAGGTCCTAAAACATTCGAAGATATATTAAATTGGACAGATAAATACTATTTCGTACCATTTGGAATTAAAAACGCTAGAATAGTTATTAGAGCATAGCATACTAGGATATTGGAGATAGGTATATTTCTTCATAACGCTCTCTTCTACGCCTGTATAAAAGAATAATTAGTATACTAATAACTATCGCAGCCACCATAATAGTTATTGCTAGAAATAATAGATTTTCTATAAGTATGTTTTCTTTAAGTTTTAGATTTATTTGATTTCTACATGATTTATATACGTAATCCCGCTCTCCGCCACTCCACATAACTATTATTAACCACTTTCCAGCCCTTCTTCTGCCCGTATCAAATATAAAGCTATAATTTCCATCAAACGTTTTAACAGTATACCGATATTCCTTACCCCTCGGAGACCTCAAAATTATTATTATAGATTCATTGTTTAATGGAGGACTTAATCTACCATAAACTATAACTCTATCACCTATAGTTGCCTCATTTTTCGATAAAGATATAGATATACTTGAATCCCTCTCAACTACATCAATATTTTTCCTAAAATATTTCTCATTATACTTCTCATCTCCAGGCCATATAATGGTTATACTTAAAGTCCCTAGCAAATACTTTTTAGGCGGAATCGATATCTCACCAGAAAAAATCCCATTAGAAACATTAAAAAAGTTGTTGAAAACAATATTATTAGATTTATTTACAACAACATATACTATACCATTATCTATAGGCGGATTAATATTTCCATATATATTTAACCATTCTCCAGCATATATTTTATCTGGAATATTAGCATTAATCGTAACATTCTCTTTAAAACCACTAATTCTAGAAATCATATATTTTAGGCTCTCCTTAACTCGAGGCTTTGGTCCAACATAGTAGTAATAAAATCTACCTACAGATATTTTTACATCATCGATAGATGTTTCACTTCCGCCTCTGTGGACAAAAACAATATATGGATACGGGGTTAGACCAAATCTATCTCCACTGGATTGAGGTTCTAATGGAATCCATCCATAGTTAGGAAGGTATATGGCTACCCAAGTATGACCAATATTGCTTTCAAATATTCTATCAAAATCTATATTTGAAAGACTATATCCACTTACAGTATATGCAGGTATTCCTATAGCCCTAGCCAATGCAACATATAGTCTACTAAACTGTGTACAATCGCCTATTTTATTCCTATATGTCCATAATGCACCTTTATTCTCAGGGACTTTAACATACTTTATATATGTTGAGGTGAAGTTTGCTATGCCTTTACATATAAGATATACGTCATCTAAGCCATCTTTTATCTGAAATGCTTTTAAAATAATTTCACTGCTATTTGACTCAATATATTTCTCTGGAGCAAGAAAACGCCTAAAACTTTCTGGGAGATTCTTTAAACTATTTAATGAAATATATCTATGTTTAAAATAGCTTATATTGATCTTTAAGATATATTGGATAGAAATTGTTTTTCCCTCACCAGGATTAAGAAGAATATCTCTATATACAGCATATTTATTTCCATATTCATCAGACTCAACACTATTTGGATTAATATTAAATATTGGCCCTAGAACAACTTTTTGAAATGGCTTCCAGTCCCTTATGATAGAAATATATAGTTTTGTTATAGTTGATGGTCTATTACCCCTATTTTCAAATGTAAGTGAATAATTTATGTTTACTCTAAATATTTTTGTTAAACTATCTGATAGATAGAAATAAGACATGTAGGTTAGCTTTTCATTCGATAAATTATTTATTACTTCTAGAATTATAGTATATTTACCCTCAATTTTAGATTTACTTGCAGTCCATGTAAACCATCCAGCATACTTTATAATCTTTACATCATATTTTCTGCGATTAGTGGATATAGAGGAAGTATAATCTAGATAGCCGAGAGGATTATATATAAAGATTCTCCATGTAAGCCAAATCTCATATTTTCCATCAACCCTTCTCCCAAGAACCTCGACATCATTGTAGATATATATTTTCTGTCCAGGATATATTTTATGAATAAGCATCGGCTTATATTTACCACATCCACTTACACTACTACATATAATTATTCCACTACTTTTAAGAATTTTTGACTGTTGTCCAGATAAACTCCATGAAGAAATACTAAATAAAGCTAATATTAATATTACTGCGATAAAAAATCTCATTGTTTCACCGCTAGGCTAGTTAAACAACAATATTTAAATCTATTATAGAGAAATATATTTATTATGTATAGGATTGGTATAATTGGTTCAGATAATTCACATGCAATAACTTTTTCAAGGATGATAAACGATCCTAATAATCCATTTCATATAGATGGATTTAAAGTTACTCATATATTTGGATTAAATAATGATAGGAATAGAGAAGTTGCCGAGAAAGGTGGAATAGAAAATATTGTTTCAGATCCTCTAGAAATGATGGGAAAAGTTGATTGTGTATTCATAGAGTTCAGGGATAGCGCACTTCATTTAAAATATGCAAGACCATTTATAGAAAGAGGCATACCTCTATTTATAGATAAACCGTTAGCTGCATCAGTAGAGGACGCTGAAAAAATAGTTTCTCTCGCCAAGAAATATAATACACTGATTACGAGCTTTTCTATACTAAGGTTCTCTGATGAAGTATTAGAGGTAAAGAAAAAATTGGAAAATATTATTTATCTAACCATCACTGGTCCTGGAGACCCGGATAGCATCTATAGTGGACTAATATTCTATGGAATACATGTAGCTGAAATCATTGATACAATTATTGGATATAGATCTGGAAAAATATATGCTTTAAGAAAAGGTAAAAATATTTCGGCACTATTTGATATAAATAAACCTCCGATAATAAATATAAGGATTTCAAACAATATTCCACATAAATTTTCGATAGAAATGCTGACTAAAAATGAGAGAAAAAGTCTTGATATAGAGAATTACAATAAATATTATAGAAGGGGTCTTAAAAAGATTAAGGAAATGCTTGACAAAAATATATGGCCAATAAAGCCGGAAAATATGATAAATCCTATAAAGATAATCGATGCAATTAAAAAAAGTTATACATATAATTCTATAGAAAAAATATTTTAATATAAATAGTAAAATTTATAACCTTAACATAATATATTTAGAAAGAGGTTATAACTATGACTGCATATCCGCCTCCTCCTCCACCGCCACCACCAACAGAGGAGGGAGGACCAGTTTCCAGTGAAAGCAAAACTTGGGCATTAATTGGATGGGCACTGGGACTAATTGGAGCAATAATTGTAATGGCAACAAAAAAGGAAGATAAATATGCAATGTTTTGGGCAAAACAATCATTAGTACTCAGTATTGGATATCTAGTAATATATTTTGTCCTACTATTCCTATCATTTGTATTTTGGCCACTATCATATCTTACATATCTTGTAGGACTCGGAGTACTAATAGTATGGATTATCGGCGTAATAAAGTCTTATAGAGGAGAATGGTATAAGTTTCCAGTGCTCTATGATATAGCCAAAGGAATTTCACTTTAAATAAAATAAATAATATTTTTTAATCTTTTATCCTTAACTTATTTTGGTGAATTTCATGGTAGAAACTTCTAGATTGCCTGGATTCTATAAACTTGAAGTTGAGGATAGGCTTAAAAAGATCGCCGAGCTAGCAAATCTAAATGAAGAAGATACGAATATATTGAAAAAATATGGAAATCTACCTATAGATGTAGCTAATAGGATGATTGAAAATGTTATTGGAACAATGGCATATCCATATGCTGTTGCAGTAAACTTTTTGATAAATGGAAAAGATTATATAGTCCCAATGGTTTTAGAAGAACCATCGGTTGTTGCGGCAGCAAGCAATGCAGCGAAAATTATGAGAAAAAATGGTGGAATAAAATCTATTACTACAGGGCCTATAATGATCGGACAAATACAGGTAGTAAATGTAAAAGATCCATATTATGCTAAGATGATTGTACTTGAAAATAAGGATGAGATAATTAAGATAGGTAATGAGCAAGACCCCATACTAGTTAAACTTGGAGGAGGAGTGAAAGACATAGAGGCACGAATCATAGAATCTCCAATTGGACCCATGTTAATAGTGCATCTAATAGTAAATGTAAAGGATGCTATGGGGGCCAATGCAGTAAATACTATGTGTGAAGCAGTTGCACCATTTATCGAAAGAATTACACATGGAAGAGTATACCTTAGAATAATTTCAAACCTAGCTGATAGGAGACTTGTAAGATCATGGGTTAAAATAAGGAAAGAGACGATAGGTGGAGAAGAAGTAGTAAATGGAATTGTAAATGCATGGGCATTTGCTGCAGCAGATCCATATAGAGCTGCAACTCACAATAAAGGCATTATGAATGGAGTTATAGCGGTCGCATTAGCTACAGCACAAGATCATCGTGCAATCGAGGCAGGGGCACATGCATATGCAGCTAGATATGGAAAATATGGACCTCTATCTACATGGGAAAAGGATGAAAACGGTGATCTAGTTGGATCCTTGGAAATGCCTATGGCCGTTGGTATTGTGGGTGGTGCAACTAAAGTTCATCCAATAGCGCGTATATCATTAAAGATTTTGGGTATAAAGACAGCAACCGAACTTGCGGAGATAATGGGTGCAGTAGGTCTTGCACAAAATTTTGCTGCCTTAAGGGCTTTAGCTACAGAAGGCATTCAGAGAGGGCATATGAAGCTTCACGCTAGAAATATCGCGGTAATGGCTGGCGCTAAGGGTGATTTAGTAGATAAGGTTGCTGAGATAATGATAAGGGAGAAGAAGATTAGATTTGATAGGGCTAAGGAACTTGTAGAAAAACTTTCTAAGGGAGAGATATGAAAATATTTTTTAGAGATATAACTCTTAGCAGTAGGAAGAGACTGGAGCTTATTGATATAACTCATCAAGTTGAGGAGATTGTTAGGGAGAGTGGAGTAAAGAATGGTATATGTCTCGTATATGCTCCGCATGCTACTGCTGCTATAATCGCAAATGAACATGAATCTGGATTAATTGAGGATATTTTAGATAAAATCGATGAGGATTTCCCTAGGGATGGCAGATGGAGACATAATAGGATTGATGATAATGCTTCCTCCCATTTAGCATCAGCCTTTATAGCCTCTTCACGAATATTTCCGGTAAGAAATGGTAGAATTGTTAGAGGAACATGGCAGAATATCTTTCTTGTAGAATTAGATGGCCCGAGAAGTTATAGACATATAGTTATAGAAGTTATGGGAGAATAATTTAACGTAAACTTTTTGTCATAGTATTCATTAATATATTAGATAGATGATGAATGGCTACATTCTGTATAATGAAGATAGCCGGAACTACTGATATCGATAACTATTTTATCATAGATGAAATTAAATATATAAATGAGGTGGATTTCATAATTTTAAACTAAATGTGGGATAATCATGGCCATCGATAAGTTTTGGAGAAAAGTATTAGAAAGAATAGAGAATAGCGGATATAATGATGGATATATCGTTGATCAAATTAAAAAAGATTTAGAGAAACTTAGTGGTAAAGAGGCTAGAAAATATGTTGAAAGATATTCTCCTAAAAAACTCGGCAAGCTCGGCTATCTCGGTCTAAGAAAATTAGCTGTAATTAGAAACCGGCATCCATTGGAGTTTAGAAAAATATTTAGCGAGGAATAAAATTTACTGTAAAGTGAGCAAATGACGAGCAAAAGGATAGAAACAATATCTGGTATAGTTATAATTATTATTGTAAGCATATTAATATACGTCAAGTTTAATGATATTAAAAACTTCCTCTTAAATCTTCCACCAACATTGAGGGGTTTAATTTTCTTTATGCTTAGCTTTATAGGAGCTATTAGTGTAATTATACCCATACCATATACTGCCGTAATATTTCTAATAGTTTCAAGACTTCCAAACATCAATCCTATTGAAATAGCATTTTTCGGCGGCCTAGGTTCAGCATTAGGTGAGATACTTGGATGGATTTTCGGTAGACTCATCACTAATTCTGTCTCAGAAAATTCTAGGAAGAAAGCCATGTCATTAATGAAACTAGTATCTTCTAAGGGTAAATTTGCAGTTCCAATTGCAATCTTTTTATTCGCACTAACACCTCTACCAGACGACATACTTTTCATAGGACTTGGATTAATAAACTACTCATTAATTGAAGCCATTATCCCATGTATTATAGGTAAGGTCTTCATGCTATATATCATAGCCTTCTTTGGAATAAGTGTTGGAACGATTAGCAGAGGTAATGATTTAATTACAACGCTTTTAACAACATTATTTTTAATAATAATAGTATTATTCGTATTTAAGATAGACTGGGAAAAATATCTGAATAAAAATAAAATATATAAAAATTAGCATATTAGATTAATATGAATGATGAACCTCGTAAGATCTGAATACTAAATGTGGATCACCGGATTTTCTGAAATTTTTGTCTAAGTTTCTTAATAATACTATCCATATCGATCTCTCTATACCCATATAAATGAACATTTTTATAGAATCTATATACTTTGGGATATCTTTGTCTCAGCATATCTATCATCTTAAGATGACTTGAAGCATTAAAGAAATCATAGTTAAATCTCCTATAAATCAATTTATATGAGAGATATTTTATAGAATTTCTTAGAGATAACATGCATGACTCTAAATCGTCTTTACATAAACTTTTCTTAGCATTTCTCAACTCTACTAATGCTCCTCTAGAATTATATTGTGATATAAATTTGTCTACACTATTAACTACTCTAGATAAATCTACTTTATCTAAGGACTCTATCCCCTGAATTCTATAGAATATATCCTTTAAATCTCTATTTTTAATTAACCTAACTTTAGTAACAATATCCTTCGGCCTAAAGCTCGGTACAAGATTCCGCGACATAATATATGATATTGCATAAATATATGTAGCATCCCTCAGAGCTAAAACTTTTCTAAAAACATCGATTTCTCTTTCGGCTATATCTAGATTTGAATATCCTTTATGTATTAGCGGGTCTATTTCGCTCCTTCTCCACCTCCATTTTAAGGCCATACACTTATATTTTTTAAGCACATTATTTTTATCACTTATAATTATACCATTTCTCATCAACTCTATCCATAGACTAGTTTTAAACCACGTATCGCTACTATCTCTATACTTACTAGACTCAAATACATCTACAAAATATTTTAATGGATACATGCGTATATCTACTTGAGTATCATCAATATTTTTCTTCAAATTTGAGGGATAAGTTGAGGGCGATGCATTATATATTAATGCTATATCTAAGTCACCTATATTTTCAACATTATCTCTGACACTTGAACCAAATAAAATAGCTCCCACAAAATCTTTCCTATTAATAATGTTTAAAACAATTTTATCAATAGATTTCTTTATAACTCTATCGATATCCATAAATATCCTATCATAATATTTATCAGACGATTTATAAAATTTATTGAGAGTCCATAGAAATAGTTATATGTATATTTCCTATTATAAGAAATCTACATTGGTGGAGTGTAGGAATATGAAAATACATGCACAATGTATTCCATGTATCCTTGAGGTTAGAAGTCGAGAGATATTAAATTCAAATCTAAGCGAAGAGGAGAAGAAGATAGCTATGATTAAGCTTATCAAATACGTAGCTGAAATTATTAGATTGGATTCATCTACAACCTATATTGCATCAGAAGCATTTAAATTAGTTAAAAAACTTATTGGAGATAGAGATCCATATAGAGATTATAAAAAGATGTCGAGAGAGATGGCTTATAAATATTTGCCTAAGATCTTAAAGCTATTAGAAGATAAAAATGGATTTGAGAAATTTAGAATGCACTCAATAATATCTGTAAATGCAAATATATTAGATCCAGGAGTTCCAAGTCTGAAAAATGCTAGCCTAATGATAGAGAAAATTCTTGAAGAACCAGTCATAGACGATACCAAAAAATTTTATGAAAAAGTATTGGATTCAAGAAAAATAGTTTATCTGCTTGATAATTGTGGTGAAGCCATATTTGATAAATTATTTATAGACCATATTGCAGACATGGGTAAAGAGATATATGCTATTGTAAAGACATATCCATATCAAAATGACATTACGTTTGAGGAAGCAGTAAAAATAGGCTTAGACGAAAAGGCAATTGTACTTGGCACTGGAAACGATTATTCAGGACTTTTTCCAAGCACGTATAGTATTGAAGTTAAAAAAGCTATAGACGAATCTGATCTAATAATTTCTAAAGGAATGGCACATTACGAAACATTTCTATATCATCCTATTAAAAAGCCGACAGTATTCCTATTTAAAGCTAAATGTAAGCCAGTTGCATCAACATTAAATGTACCAATAGGTTCAAGTATAATTTTATATAGATCATACATCTCATAGTATATCTTCAAATAATATTTTTTATAGTAAACTATACACTTTATTTTAACTATATTAATAATACATTAGGGAATATAGATGAGAAGGACGCTACTCTTATCAATATTCATATACATATTACTTTTAACGATGTTATGGTCACCTATAGTTATTAGAGTAGATATATTGGGAAAAAGCATACCTGTGTTAGGATTGGTAAAATATACATATTTCTCATATATTGAAAATATTATCTCAATGTGTTCTATAGCTGTATCGGTTATCGGAGGACTTGCATTGATTTCAACAGCATATTTTTCACATAAAATTGAAAGAAATGAATAATGCTTATTATTGAGAAAAATTAATAATTATTCGATGAAAATATGGGAAAAAAGTACATTAGATTAAAAAACATAAAAGACCTTGTCGAAGTAGCTATCTGGTCTCAAACACCTATAATACATTATATGAATGTAAATGATAAACATATATATTTCATACCTTATACGATTTTAGGTTACTCAAGCATAGTATATTTTGTAGAAAACTCTAATAAAATAGATAGTAGATTTATTGTATATAATAGGTATAATGGTGATTTATCTTATTCAGATAATGTTCCTACAGATACTACACTCGAAACCATTCCGATAATTGAAATTGCAGAACAAAACGTATTCGATATAAAGATTTTTGGAAAACGTAAAAAGAAAAAGAAGGAGGAGAAGTAATTATTTCCTCTTTAACAATATCTTTACATCTATAGCCATGCATCCCTTCTCGTATACAAATAGTGGATTAATATCTATATCAGTTATTTCTGGAAAATCTAATGCAAGCTGAGAAACTCTCGCAATCACGTCTTTTACACTTTGAATATCACCCCTTTTTTCACCTCTAAATCCGGTTAATAACTTATATATCTTAGTTTCCTTCATCATCTCATCTATACTAACCGTATCTAGAGGAGCTACCCTAAATGAAACATCTTTGTAAAGCTCTATATATATTCCACCGCTACCAAACATTATTAATGGACCAAATATAGGGTCTCTATGCATACCTACTGCTACCTCTCTTCCTTGCACAGCCATTTTACGTACAATTATCCCCTTTATCTCAGCATCTGGCCTAGCTTTAGAAACATTTTCCATAATCTCCTTAAAAGTCTTTCTAACATCTTCTAAAGAATTTATACCTACTTTTATTCCACCTACATCAGTCTTATGTATAATTTGAGGAGATTCTACCTCCATTACCAATGGAAAACCGATTTTGACCGCTAGTTCTTCGGCCTCCTCTAAATTTTTGGCTAATGGTTTAGATAGAGTTGGAATACCATATGCCTCTGCAACCTTAGCAGCTTCAGATGGCAGCAGAAACTCTCTACCTTCGTTTAAAGCATCATAAATTATCTTTGCTGCACTATCCCTATCAACCTCTACCTTTACAGGTTTACCAATAGGTTTCTTTAAATATCTATAGTATTGATATAATGCACCTAAAGCAGCTACAGCTTGTTCTGGAGAAACGTATGTTGGAACACCCATTGCAGTTAACCTATCGCTCTCCTCATCACATTCAATACCGCCTATAAACGACGCAACTACAGGCTTATTTACACCAGCATTTTTGATAGCAGATAGAATTGCGTCCCCTATCTCCCTAGGATTTGTCTGAGCCGTGTGGCAGTAGAGTACAATAACCGAATGAACTCTATCATCCTTCAATGCAGCTTCAATAGCACCTATATACCATTCTGCACCAGCCATTCCAGTTAAATCTATAGGATTATATGTGCTTCCAAATGGAGGCATAAATTTCCTAAACTTTTCTTTAAGATCCTCAGGTATATCCATTAAATGTACACCATATTGCTCTGCAGCATCTGTAGCCATAACACCAGCTCCTCCACCATTTGTAATAATTACTGCATTCTCACCCTTCGGTAGAGGTAGTTTTGATAAGGCTATAGCCCATTCGAATAAACTTGGAAATGTTGGAGCTCTTATCACTCCACTTTGCTTAAATGCTGCTTCGTATGCTGTATCGGAACCTGCTAGTGAACCAGTATGAGATTTAATTGCACCCACCGTTCTTTTAGCTTTTCCAGCTTTCAATACTACTACTGGCTTCTTCCTAGAAACTTTCCTAGCCACTTCTATAAATCTTCTTCCATCATCCGTTCCTTCAAGATATATTGTTATTACCTTGGTATATGGGTCTTTTCCAAAAAACTCCATTAAATCTATTTCACTTACATCTGCTTTATTTCCAATACTTACTAGATCTGATAGACCTATGTTCTCCATCTTAGTCCATCCAACTAATGCTATAGCAAGTGCACCGCTTTGTGTAATAAATACTATATCGCCCTTCAATGGAAGCCCTTGGCAAAAACTGGCATTTACACTTTTAATTGTATCACATATTCCTACAATATTCGGACCTAGAAAACGGAATCCATATTTATGTGCTATTTCAACAAGTTTTCTCTCAAGCTCTACATTTCCAACTTCCTTAAATCCCGCACTTATAATTGCAGCCGATTTCACACCCTTTTCTCCACATTCCTCTAAGACCATTGGAACAATTTTTGCTGGAACAACTATCACAGCTAAATCTATATCTCCTGGAACATTCTTCACACTGGAATAGCATTTTAATCCCAATATTTGATCTGCCTTAGGATTTATCGGGAAAACCTTATCTTTAGGGAAACCGGCATCCAAAACATTTTTTAAAACTTGGTAGCCAATTTTATCGGGATGTCTTGAAGCACCAATAACAGCGATTGATTTCGGCCTAATCATATGAATAAACATATTTAAATCGGTGTTCATACACATCATCTTTTAATATTTTACATATATCAAATGACCATCAATAACAAAAATAATAAAGTATTTATCTTTTATCATAACATTTGACGAAAAAATATTCGACAATATTAGAAAATACTTATTTTCAATTACTTACTATATTTCTCTCAACTTTGGTTCCTTAATAACTATTACTATAAATAGAAAATCTATAATAGATAAGAGAATTGAAAGCAGTATGGCTGTAATAGGATTTTGAGAATATATGTATCCTAAAACTATTCCGAAAAATGAAAATCCTATTGATACAAGCATATTTGATACTGAAATTATTCTTCCTCTTAATACTCTTTTAGTATAATCAGCTATGTATGCTGTCCATGCAGAATGATATACTGTTTCAGCCATATTAAATAATGTTAGGACTAATCCTATCTCCCAGCCAGAAGCCTTGATAAAAATTATGTAGCTTGTGAATACTAGTATAGCTGATATAGCCATTAAAATTTTTCTCGATACTCTATCTAGGATTGGTAGACATACTAATGTGAAAATCGTTATAAGTATGTTTGATAGAGATTCATAGAAACCCCATTCACCAGCATTTATTCTAAGAAAATCTCTCGCATACACTACTCCATAGTTTATAAATATTATGATAGAGGGGGTTGAAATAAGAGTTAAATATAATAGATATATAATCATTTCTCTCGGAATCTTCTTAAGTATGTAGGGTATCTCAGCATAAGAATTTAATATAACTCTATATATAGACCCTCGTCGCCCTATCTTCTTTACATCAACAGTCTCTCTCAAAAACCTTGTTCTAAGATAGGCTGCAATTACCCAGTAAATCCGGAGAAAATATAACTTATCCTAATACCAGCTACACCATGTATATCTATTAAATATCCTCCTATCGCTGGTAGAAAAAACCACGGTATATTTGTTATGACTCCAGTAATAGCTGTACCTCTAGCTCTAGCTTTCGGTGGAAGAGAATCCATCATAATAGCGTCTAACGCTGGCACATAGAAATGAAGTAATGAGTCTATTGAATATAATATTAATAGATATTCCCAACTTGGAACAAATGCATAGAAAAATGTAAGTACAACTATTATTCATGTAAAGGTAACTATAGTCTTATACCTACCATATATATCTGTAATATATCCTCCAGGAATAAGTAATATTATAGAAAAAATGCTTCCAATAGAATTTATTAACCCTATATAGATATCTCCGCCTCCAACATCTTAATATATAGAGAAAAATATGGTCTAACCAGAGCATTTCCGATACCGAAAAATAGCCAGGATAGAATCATTATAGTTACATTACTCTTAAAAAAGTTTTAAATAGCTCATCATAATCTCCTTTAAAGGTATGGAAATGCTCGACTATCATTGAATATATTTTTATAAAGCTATTTTATTTTAATTATTATGGATGATGATGGTTAAAAGCTATGAACTAGTGAATGAAACCTGGCTTCTGACTTTCTTAGAATAAAGTTTAAATTTATTTAAGTATATATTGTCTTGATTAATATGGCTAAGATATTTATAGGTACTTCTGGATGGAGTTATGATGATTGGGTAGGCCCTTTCTACGATTCTAAAGATAATATGTTTAGTCAATATATGTCTATATTTAATACTGTTGAGATTAACTCTACCTTTTATGAATATCCTTCTCCAAGTCTTATCATGGGGTTAGCTAGAATTGCTCCGATGGGATTTAAGTATTCTGCAAAAATGCCTAGACTTATTACACATAAAAAGAAATTTAACCCAGAGCGTGATGTGGGTGAAGATATTGATAGGTTTTTAAAGTTAATGGATATTTTAAAGAAATTTGATAAACTTGGAGTCATACTTATACAGCTTCCCCCAATATCTAAAGATAAGACTCCATGGTTTAAAGATTTTATAGAAATTTTGCCCTCAAAAAAATATAGATTTGCTGTGGAGTTTAGGGATATGAGCTGGTTAGACAATAAGACTTGGAAAATTTTATCAGATAAAAATATTGCATACTGTATTGTAGATGAACCTCTTCTCCCACCAGAGATAATAGTTACATCGGATTTCTCATATATTAGATGGCATGGACATGGTAGGAGACCATGGTATTATTATGAATATAGTGAAGAAGAACTACGTGAATGGGTTCCTAGGATTAAAGAATTATCTGAAAATGTTAAAGAAATTTATGGCTATTTTAATAATCATTTTAGAGGATATGCTCCTAAAAATGCTCTGCAAATGTTAAAGCTGCTAGGTAAAACACATTTCGGACATGAATATACTTTAAAGAAAATTGAAGAATATTTTACAAAGAAATCTATTGAGGAAACTAAAGAAAAAGCCGAGAAAATTCTGTCTGAAAGAGATATCAGAAAAATATTAGAAGTATTTGCAGGTTCAAGAAGACTTGAGAGAGCTATAGATATGCCTAATGAAATGGTTAGAATAGATGAGATAGATGATAAACATATTGTTGCAAAAGTAAAAGATTATATAATAGAGATAAATATGAAGGAAAAATATATTATGCATAATTGTGATGATTGGCATAAAAGGGTTAAAGAAAAAAAGTTTTGTAAACATGTATGTAAACTATTTCTAATGCTTCCAGAGGAACTTTCACTAAAAATACTTGGGGATATTGTTAAAAATATAGATGAATGGAAATTCAAATAAACTTATCTTAAATATTGTATCGCCTCTACGAATCCCATCCAATATGGCTTTGATGTAACGATACTGGCTATCTTTTTAAGATTTTCTGAAGCATTATTTACGGCTATACTTAACCCAGCCTTCCTAAATAAAGCTATATCTGTATCACTATCACCTATAGCCATAAATTCATCTAAGCTTAAATCCATCATTTCTGCAGCAATTTCCAAACCTCTACCCTTATCTATCCTCGAATCACCTACATGGTATGCAACTCCACTATCCATTGCCCTGACATTAGGAATGTTTTTTAAAGCATCCCTTAATATTCTTAATCCCTTCTCTCTAGGAATATTTATCTTAAGTTTAAATGCAAAATCTATATGACGATATGGATTCTGCCAACTCTCAACAAATATTTGATTTAATTTCTCTAAAATTAATTTACGTGCCATTAAACCGATTTTAGGATCTCCTAAAATGACGAAATTATTGTATTCCCCTACAATACCTCCATTCTCCCCTATAACTACACCGCTACATCCTAGATATTTTCTTAACCCCATTACAACTGGAAATGCGTTTCCAGTTGTCAATACAACTCTAATATTCTTAGATTCAAGCATTCTAATAGTTTTTAAAGCATTTAAATTAATTATCCCTCTTTCATCGGTTATTGTTCCATCAATATCTAATGCAATTGCCTTGATCTTCAAGAAAAACCCCATCTATAAATCACATAGATGTTTATAATTTTATGCTCAATCTTTAAATATAGGGTGAACACGATATTTATTTGAAGGCAAGATTAGTGGGTGATAAAAATTACCGCGGAAAAACTTACTGTAAAAGATATTATGACAAGGAGAGTTATAACTATAGATAAGGATAAAAGTATTTTAGATGCTGCTAAAAAGATGACTAGAGCTAGAGTTGGTACGATAATTATAATGGATGGTAAAAAGCCTATAGGTATAATTACAACAACAGATATTATTAAAAAGGTTGTGGCTAAAAACCTAAGGCCCTCTGAGGTAAAAGTTATAGATATAATGAGTAGCCCATTGAAAACAGCTAAGCCAAACGACCTAATAGTAGACATTGTTGAGAGAATTAAAGAAGAGAAGATAACAAAGTTTCCAGTAGTTGAAAGAAATAAACTGGTTGGAATAATTACTACAACAGATATAGCTAGAATATATCCAGAAGTATTGTTTATAGAGAAATATAGACCTGGAAGATGGCGTGAATTAAAACCCGGAGAAACTATGAGCGGATATTGTGAAATATGTGGAAACTATTCGGAAAACCTGCAACTCGTAAATGGACTACTAGTATGTGAAGAGTGCAGGGAGTCAATGGCATAAACATATATGAAAATTACAATAAGATATTATTATCGTATACATTGATATATGGTTGAACATATAGCATTAACACACGGCACAGTATCTAGTGTATGGGATGAAACTATTTATTGGTATATAGAAAGATGTCGTAATTGGTATGAAATTAAAAAAATTCTGGCAAATGCCACATGTAGTGAGAAAAAGCAAATCCTTAATACAGCTTACAGATGCAAGTTTTTATATATAAAAATGTAATTTCATAAAAATAGATTGTTAGTTAATTTAAAGAATTGTAAACCACTTATATTATCGGTCTTTCTACTATTTTTCTTGACAAAATATGCTGTCCATATTAATTTTTCTAACATGTTCGCTCCTATATATTCTTTATAATTAGTAAGAAGAAATTCTTTTTCTTCGATCCAACCAAAGTTTCTTTCAAATAAAAATCTCACTACATCTGATTTTATACTTTTACCTATGAAAATTAGAATGGAATGTTCTACATCCTTGATATTCAGTTTCTCTTCAAAAAAGTTTCTTACATGCGTATCTATCATAACATTGAAACAAGAGGCTAATACGAGCTTTCTTATCCATTCATTTTCTAGTAATTTCTGAAATTTCTTATTATTATTCTTTAACAAAACTAGTTCATATGGTATTTCATTTAAGATAGCATTCGCGATTTTACTCCTAATGTACTTAAAACTCATAAATTTTGCTATTATTTCAAGATATAAGTTATGGACTTTTTTAATTCCAAAAGAATCTACAAGTTTTTTTATTTCTTCTACAAAATCGTCTCCAGAACTATATTTGTTTCTTAACTGTTGTAACACCTCTTTAATACCTTTTGCTTGTAGGAACTTCGGATTATAAAAACTAGGTAATAAAAATTTACTATCACTTGGAAACTTATCGAAATAAAAATTGTTTCCCTGTTCTTTACAGAAGTTTACGAATTGTTTGAATGCTTTGTTAGAAATGATAACACTTCTTCTTAAAAAATTTCCACGTAAAAAGCAAAACCATACAAAGAATTTCTCATCTCTATTCTTTATTACATCAATAATAATAGGATTGAGATTAGATTTAGTTCTCGAAAAGATGTTTTCCACTTTTCTATCTAATTCATCTAAGCATTTTCCTAATGTTTTTAGGTCTACACTATTAAGAAAATCTATTAGTTTCCTAACTCCCATAATTTATATTTTATTTTTTAAACTAAAAATTTTATAGTTGCTGAAAGACGAAATTCAGCAACTGTCAAAAACTATATAAATATAAATTTAATAGTTGTTAAAGGAAATCATGCATAAATATTTTGCTGAAAATAGGGATACTTTATAGACATACTTATATTAAAATTATTCCCTATTATATTGGGATGTTAAATGATGAAAACAAGTAATATAGATTTTTTGAATTGAAAATTGTAGAACATTCTTTTGCATATAATAGGGTTATAGGTAATATCGGAAAGGAGCTGGTACGTACCTTACTAGAAGCATGTGGGTACTCAGTATATCCATTTGGATATGAATCATATTTTACTCATATTAAAGACTTAATACATACAGGGAAAATTAAGAAAACACCTCAACTGCAGCGTATGCCAGATCTTTTAGTTGTAGATGAAGAATTAAAAGACATAGATATGGTTGAGGTCATAACAAGAACTCAAAAAATGCCGACGATGTTGATATCACAAAAGAAAAGTTAACGCATTTAATCAAATTTTGGCCTAAAACAATATTGGCCGTTGTTCTACCTCGAAGTAAACATGTATTTTATGCTGAATATATTGAAAAACTAAAGATAACAAACAAAGATTATGTAAATTTTGATATAAGTGAAAGACCTATCGAATGTTATTTTCCAAGGGTCGCAGGTTCTAGTGTTCTTAAGGAGTTACAGAATCTATGTAAAAAAATTATTTTCAAACTTATATTAACAATGGAAGTCTATTGTTATTAAGGATAAATTATAGTAATTTAAAATGGGTTTATACCCCACTAAATAGCTCCTATACTATTTTAACACGAATCATATTACGATTTACAGAGCGAGTATAACGATTTATAAGAAAAATATGATAGTTTAACAGAAAAATATAAAGCGCGTGGTCGATGGTAATAATGGCGATATTTCTTTACATCGTTTTTTGTTCAAAGGGATACCGATTAAACACTATCCAAAATTTTTACTTGCTTAGAATTACCTATTTATCATATAACTAATCTCCCTATCTATATATTGGCTATATTGTAAGACATAAAGAGACGCAAAATATTTAAAATATTTTAAGGGGAAAATGAAAGGGTATCAGGATTTGTATCAGCTTGGATTAATAAACGAAAAGCTTTCCATATCTAATTTTAAATCTCCTTTCTTCATCTTCTATATCTTTATTCAATATTTCTAGAAATTTATTCCATTCTAGCTCTCCATGAACCCATTTAACAATGTATTCATTTTCCTTTGAGATAAGTTTTAGAAATTTTTGCCAACTCCATTCTCTCTTCTTAAGAACCCCACCCCATCTACATTTTTTCCATAAATAGCTTGGTAATCTATTTCCAAACCATATAGCCGTTTTACCACCACTTATTTCCATCATCCTTCTCATATGATTTTTAATATTAATAGGTTCATCTGCAATAAGATTCATGTATTTCACAAATACATAATTTACTTTTATTAATATAATTTTAGCCTTTTTTAAAATATTTTATTTTAGCTAATTTCATATAATCTATATTCTATGTAATGATAGATGTCATTAAGATTAAAGTTTTAAGTTTATTGCTATAATCATTATTAATAGATAGATATGAGAATTGTTTTCAATCCTTTACTTTGTTCTGGATGTAAGATTTGTCAGCAAGTTTGTTCTATCGTCCACTTTAATTCACAGAATCCTACAAAGGCTAGGCTTAAGATTAATACGATTTTTAAGCCTAAAGGTGTCGTCTATCATAAATCATATATATGTATGGCCTGTAGTGATGCCCTATGTATTCAAGTGTGCCCTACAGATGCATTAAAAAGGAATAGGTTTGGATATATCGATGTTGATGTAGAGAAATGTATTGCATGCTGGGAATGTACAAAAGTGTGTCCATATAATGCTATATTTATGCATCCGGAAATAAGATATCCATTGATATGTGATTTCTGTGGGGGTGATCCAGCATGTGTGAAATGGTGTCCTATGGGAGCATTATCTATAAGAGGATGAGATAATGAAATATGGGGGGTGGATGGGTAAAATTTTGAGGATTAATCTTTCCTCTAAAAGGTATAGGTATGAAGATTTAAGTGAACATCTTCTTGTAAATTATATTGGTGGAAGAGGATTTGCTATAAAGTTTTTATGGGATGAACTTAAGCCTAAAACTGATCCGCTTTCACTTGAGAATAAAATAATTCTGGCTACTGGACCTCTATCCGGAGTATTTTTACCTGGTAGTGGTAAGCTTGTGGTTGCCACAAAATCGCCATTAACTAATGGATATGGTGATGGAAATATTGGTGGATATATTTCAACTTCTATAAAGATGTGTGGGATCGATGGAATAATAGTTGAAGGAAAGGCTGATAAGCCGATCTATCTCTATATTACTCCCGATGAAGTTGAGTTTAAGAATGCAGAGTATATCTGGGGTAGAGGTGCTATTGAAACAGACTATATTTTGAGAAAGGATTATGGAAATGATATAGGTACTCTTATAATAGGCCCTGGTGGAGAAAACCTTGTAAAATATGCTGTGGTTATAACGGAATATGGAAGAGCTGGGGGGAGGCCTGGTATAGGATGTGTTTTTGGTTCAAAGAAACTTAAAGCTATAGTTGCTAAAGGATGGTTAGACATACCTATAGCTGATATGGATAGACTTGTAGATGTTACTAGACGTACAATAGATTTCCTTAAGAACCAGCCAAATTATGATTACTGGGTTAGTCAGGGAACTATGGCTACAGTAGAGTGGTCGCAGAAAAATGCTGTATTGCCTACATACAATTTTCAGGAGAACGTCTTTGAGGAGTATAAGAATATCGGAGGAGAGATTATGAGTAAAATGTATAAGGTTATGAGAAAAGCTTGTTTCTCCTGTCCGATGCCATGTGGAAATATAGTTAATGTAAAGAAATATAGATTGTGGAGTGAACTTGATTATGAGAATGTAGCTATGTTTGGATCAAATCTAGGCATAGGTGATATGGATGCTGTATCACAGTTAAATTATATAGCTGACGAATATGGCATCGATGCAATTTCACTTGGAAATGTTATAGGATTTACTATAGAAGCCTTTAAGAAAGGGTATATTGATAAGAAGATGATCGGCGGATTGGAACCTGATTTTGGAGACGTTGATACAATTATTGAATTAACTAGAATGGTTGCATATAGAAGGGGTATTGGAGATTTAATGGCTGAGGGCACAATGAGGATGGCTGAAAAACTTGGTGGAGATGCATATAAGTTTGCAATGCATATTAAGGGATTAGAAATAACTGCATATAATTCTCATAGCGCTCCGGGAATGGCCTTAGCATTTGGTACCTCTCCTATCGGTGCGCATCATAAGGATGCTTGGTTTATAGCATGGGAATTAAAGATTGGAAGAGATGTTGTTTCTAGGGAGAAAGTTGAAAAACTTGTCTTAATGCAACGTATTAGAGGAGGTTTATTTGAAATGTTTACTATATGTAGGCTTCCATGGATCGAACTTGGATTGGATTTAAACTATTATGTAGAAATGTTTGAAGCTGTTACTGGATTAAAATATAGTTTAGAAAAAATGTTTAAGATATCTGATCGAATATATAATTTAATTAGAGCGTTCTGGATACGTGAATATGGTTATTGGAGTAGAGGTCTAGATTATCCTCCAGATAGATGGTTTGAACATCCGCCTAAAACTGGCCCATATAAGGGTATAACAATAAATAGGGAAATCTATGATAAGCTTCTCTCATATTACTATGAGATTAGAGGATGGGATGAAAATGGAATACCTAGAAAAGATACATTGATAAAATATGGATTAGAGAATGTTGCCTTAGAACTTGAAAAATGTGGAATAAAGTTAAAGTGATTTCCTTATAACTAGATAGTAATGATCATCAACTTCCCTATAAATACTCTTATATTTAATAGTTTTAATGAAATTTAATACTCTACTCATACTATTCCTTAATAATTGTGGATCATGTATATGGGCCCTCTGCGTCCAATCAATTATATTTATATATCCATTCGGCTTCACAACCCTTAATACCTCTTTTAAAGCTCTCTCTATCATCCTTATGTGATGAAGTACTAGAGATAGTATAGCTATATTAAAAAAATTATCTGGAAATGGAAGATACTCTGCTAAAGCTTTTTTAAAATAAACATCCCTATACATTTTAAAGTTCTCTCTCAACCATTCTATCGAATCACTACTACTATCTATACAATATATGCTAAAATCAATCTTCCTATCCAAAACATCCAATATAATTTTTAATCCATGTCCATATCCTGTTCCAATATCTAATATAGATAGAGTATTGAATTCTATAATCTCCTTTTCAAGAATATTCCTTAAAGTTGTATAGGGATCGCCCAATATGATCCCCAACTATATATAGAACATACTATTCCACGAAGAAGACCTACTATATTTACCTACTATCGATATCTTTGTACTACAATACTTACATCTATTATCTTCATCTAAATTATATTCTACTATCTCGAATCCAATTCTTTTAATAACAGGTTTACCACAATTTGGACAGTATGTATATTCACCTTTATGACCAAATACATTTCCCACATAAATATACCTTAACCCTTCTTCTCTAGCAATCCTATAAGCCCTTTCAATAGTTTCAATCGGTGTAGGAGATCTATCCATAAATTTATAATGTGGATAAAATCTACTTAAATGTAAAGGTGTATCTGGACCAAGATTATCTATATGCCATTTAACCATACTTCTAATCTCCTCCTCACTATCGTTTAACCCAGGTATTATTAGATAGGTTGTCTCAACATGTATCTTCTTCTCCTTCATAGCTATAATTGAGTCTAATACTGGCTGTAGACGTGCACCAATATATTTTTTATAAGTCTCCTCTCTAAATGCTTTTACATCAATATTTGCAGCATGAAAATACTTATACATTTCATTAAAAGATTCTTCACTAAAATATCCATTTGTTACTAAAACTATCTTTATATTATCTTTACTTGCAAGCTTAGATACGTCTAGCACATATTCAAGCCATATTGTAGGCTCATTATATGTAATCGATATAGATGGACACGAATATTTTTTAGCTAATCTTACAACATCTTCTGGAGACACGTATCTAAACTTAACATTATCTGGGTCTGCTTGAGAAATATCCCAATTCTGACACCAAGGACATTTAAAATTACATCCAATTGTACTTATACTAAATGTAGGTGACCCAGGATACCAGTGAAATAACGGCTTTTTTTCAATTGGATCTATAGCCATCGCTGAAAGTCTACCATATACGAGTAGGTATAGCTTACCATTAATATTTTTATGAACTCTACATATACCCCTTTCTCCATTCCTTATAATACATTTATGTGCACAAGAAAAACATTGTACAAGATTATCTTTAAGTCTTCGATAAAATAGAGCTTCCTTAATATCACTCATATAAAACCCATCACGAATATCTTGTTTAAATAATATATTGTCAATCTTATATTTTTGTCGTCCTCGCAAATATCGGCTTATAGTCCATCTTCTCGTGTTTCTTTTCATTAAATCGGCAAATATAAAAGATTTTGAGAATGATGACGATTTTAGAGTTTTAGAAAAATAATGATACCTTGAAGCGTTAAGGGATATAGATAGAACAAATATGTGCTGTGAATATAGATACGTCTATGACAGATGTAGAGCGAGCTTATATCTACATTAGATTAACTAAAACCAGTATATCCGCTTAACGTAAATATCATCTCAACTTACTATAATAAGGTCTTCACATATATCTTATATATTGTAGAAATATCCTTTTAGGCTTTGTTTTAACCCAAATCTTTAATCCATTTTTCTTAAATTCTCCTCCTCTCTCCTTAAACCTCATAAAACCTTCTAATAAAATGCCTATTACTGCATCAATTCGAATATTCTGGTATTAATAAGTTTCGATTTAACTTCCCTTAAACCTTGTAAATTCTCCTATTCCTATAGCTTCTTTAACTTTTATCGTTTTTCCTTTAAACTTTATTTCACCTTCCCATAGAATAAAAGCTCTTCCCCAAGTTCTTTTACCCTTTGGGTCCCACCAAGTTCCTTTAACCCTTCCCCAACCCTTTGGAGGCCAATATTCAATCACCCTGCCTTTTAGATCTACGCTTCCTTGCTCGAAATCTCCCTTCAGTTCGAAACTCGAAGGTTGGAGTTTCTCTCCAAAACTTTTCAAAACAAAATTATTGAAAACATAGCTCTCATTAAAGATATAATTTATCCTTCCCTGGTGCTGAAATTTCGGAAAGTTTACGGGAGTTGGATTTTTTGAATCACAAAGAGTAATTATGAAATTATCATCAAATATTATCAGGCAAGAAAACTCAACTACTCCTCCCCTTGCTGGACAAATAATTTCCCTGTAATACCCTCCCTGATATTTTTGCTGTGCATAATAAGCTAGATGAGTTGCTCTATCAAATATGAAATATCCAGAAAATTCTTTCTCCTCTTTATAAGGAAATTTTACCGTTCCTTCAAATTTTCCAACAACCCAAAAGCCTCCCCAAGCATCTACATCCTTTATCCCACTATATGCTCCATGAATTATATATGGTCCCTCTTGTGGTCCCATCCAGAAGGGAACGCCTAAGGCCTTTGCTACAATTTTAATTTTTAATCCATTTTCATCCGGAGGAATAATTGCGTGATACCATATCTGATTTTTCTCATCATAGGATAGAATTTCTTTATAGCCTTTTGTCCCCTTAACCAAGACAGTAGGATAAGGATAGCCTTCTATTCCCTTCTCATAATAATACATTCCACCTTTAAAGACAGGAACCTTTCTTAAATATTTTCCATTAATATTTATTCTGGGCGCAAATCCACCCTCAAAAGGCAATCTTCCCTGATAAAATAAGGTGTCTCCTTCTTTACTTTTCCCGATGGCAACAAAAATAAAGCAACTCTGTTGCCAGGGATAGCCTGGAATATATCTCAAAATATTATTTTCATCTAAATAATAAGTGACTCCAATCGGCACAAAATCCCTTACTGTGGGAATTTTCTCAATATAGGTATTTGGTTTTTCAGTAATCTCCCAGCCTTTTTCTGGAATTTCAGGTGGAGAAAAATCCATTTTTTCTACTTCCTCTAAAGCTGAAAACGCTTTTTCAAGATATTCTTTGGCCTTTTCATAGTTTCCCGCAAAATATTCTTTCCTAGCTTTTTTAATCCACAGGGTAGCTTCTCTTAAATCATAGCCTTGATTTCTCTTTCTAAGATATTTTTCTTTGAATTTTAAATATTCCTGCTTTAATTTCTGGGGGGTTACTTCTTCAGATACTTTCTGTTTTTCATTTACAAATAAAAATAGCCCAAAGACCGAAAGTAATATTACTCCACACACAAGAATTATGATTAGCAATTCTTTGTTCATATTAATCCCTATATGAACAAAGAAGTCCGTTTATATATAGGTCATGTACTTATAGTCTATACTATACGTCAATTTTCTTCTTAATAAAATTTTCATAGACTCGAGTGTGTTTCATAATTAATGGCCTTCTCAAGCCTTTAGAGACGATACCTTCTTCTCAAGGCTGTAAACCATATATAGCTTAAATCTCCTCCTCCAGCTCCTAAGGCCAGTGCTATCCACCACAGCTAGATCTATGGAGTATCCTTAGCCTGAAACATCACTCAGCCTAAGCTGAGGGATAAACATTAAAAGAACCTCAAACCCACTAAACTACCTGATCCTCCGAAGATAATTTTATATAATATTGTTTAATGATATATGTGGAGGATTGATTTCTTTGGGTTGGATCAAGTTAATAGAATTTGAGAGACCGAAAGTAATAGACGGTACACTTATACAAGGTCTTCCGGGATTAGGATTTGTAGGGAAAATTGCTGTAGACTATGTTATCGAGATTTTAAAGCTACCTAAATTTGCTGAACTATATTCTGACTATCTTCTTCTAGCTGATGGTAGAGCCGGTGTATATGTAGATCTAAAAGGTATACTCGATCTACCCAGATATGAGTTCTATCTATTCAAGGAGAAAAATATTATATTTTTGGCTGGAAATACTCAGCCAGTTTCATGGGCTCAATATGAAATTGCTGAAAAAGTTATAAAATATGTTAGAGAACTAGGTGTTAGTAGGATCATTACCCTCGGAGGAACTGTAACCCCCTCTCGTAAAAAAGAAGTATATACTGCAACTACAAATGAAAAATTAATGGATATGCTTAGAAAATATGATGTGAAGAAATCTATTGGAGGAGCTATTACGGGTGCGGCTGGAATAATGCTTGGAATCTCAAAACTATATAATATGGATGGATTTACATTACTTGGAAATGTTGGTAAAATCTATCCTGATGTAGAGGCTGCAAAGGCTGTTTTAACGGTAATATCAAAAATGTATGAATTTAAAATAGATTTTAGCAAAATGGATAAAATTATCGAGGATATAAAAATTAAATCTAAAGCCGCTGGAGAGCTAACAGCTCTAATCGAAAGAGAAAGAACCGAAAGAGAAAAAGAAAAGGAAACAAGACAATACTATGTATAATAAAGTTTGCAGTAAAATTTATTTTCATAAACATATTTATATATTAGAATTGACAATAGTGAGACATTGTATTCGGAAATATCTACGCCATACACCGAAATATTCTATGAAGGAAAATATATAAAAATAGTTTTAGATATGCCGGGAGCAGTGAGAGAAGATATTATAGTAGAGGCTTCCGAAAACGATATAGTTGTATATACATCTGGTCTAAGTAAAAGATATTATAAAAAGATATCATTTAAAAAACCTATAAAACCTGAAACTGCTAGGGCAAAATATAGAAATGGAGTACTTACAATTATAGCCGAAGTAAAGCATAGACTACTATTTTTTTAACATACTTATTAAATAAAACTTTGGTGGTTCTATCCTACTACTTTTACATCTAGGACATTTGCTTGGCTTCCTAGGCTTTTTAAGATCTTTAAATATATATCCACAATCCATACATCTCGGATATACCATTACAACCATTTCTTTACCACCACTATTCCTATAAATGGACTTCGCTACATGAAACATATCATCATATAGATTTTTAATTTGTCTTCTATCACTTATATCCAGTCTTAACGCTATCTCATATATAGTTAGCGGCCTACAACTACTCCTCAATATCTCTACAATTCTCTCCCTTCTAGTTAATCCCTCGAATACAATCACCTCTTACAATAAGCCTTCACTGGACATATATCACATTTATTTTTCTTACAATATTCTATAGCTATTCTTACAAGTCTCGACTCAAATTCTATTGTTTCATCCCTATCTAAATTAAGCCTCTCTTCCATCATCAATGCTAGTGAAGATGGATCTGGATTAGCTTTATCCCAAATATCTCTTAATTCTCTTAGAAAAATGTTTACTGCTACAGGACCTACTCCTCTAAACTCCATTAATCTTTTTTCAAGGTCCCTTGAATCCTTAGCCTTTAAATGAATATCATCTATATCTCCATTATATTTTTCTACAAGTATTTTCATCGATTCAAGAATATTTGTTGCTGTTGAAAAATCGTATCTAACATATCCTCCTGCATCAAGTACTTCAACCAGTTTATTCCATCCAGCCTTTAAAATAATATGAGGAACTGATAATCCTTCCTCCAAGAATTTTCTAAAAGTTTTTTCGGCAATCCTATATGAAATACGTTTTGCATATAATATTGATGCAAGAAACCATTTAAATCTATCCTCCTTCTTATATAAATTTAATCCCAGTTCCTCTGAAAAAGATTTTATCGAAATGAGTTTTTCCCTCAAGTCTTTATCCATATCTTATCCCCATCTAAATATAGGGCGATAGATTTAAATTCATTTATGTAAATAAATGAATTTTGGGAGAGGAGATGCAGTTATTGGTTTCAGGGTTCATGCCTCAAAACTCTGGTAAAACAACTCTTGCAAAAGCTTTAGCATATACTTTAAGAACCGCCGGCTATGATATTGGTGTATTTAAACCTGTAAGTGGACATAACTGGTACTCACAATATGATGCATCAATAAAAAACTTTATAGATAGAAAACTATATTGTGAAGATATAATGAAGCTTGCATCCGCAGCCGGAATAAGGGAAGAATATGAAATACTTAATCCAATAGATATTTTAACCGCACCAGTAAATTTAAGATACTTTCTTATCCATAGATATATCTCAAGATATTTTTATTATATGGAAAATACTTTTATGCAGGCAGTTATTGCAAGAATATCCTATAAACATACGAACTCTATTGAAAATATATATTTAATTAACCAAAAGCTTATTGGACGAAGTATAGTAGAAATAGATGATATATTTCTAAAGTCTGTAACCTCGAATGCTTCGAGAAAAATATTTTTTGAAGACCCAGAGAAACTTACTCAAATAATTTCAATATATGGTGAAAAATCTATCGAATCATGCTATAAATATATGTTAAGTAAGTATCCATATCTTTTAATTGAAAGCTTTAATGATGCAGCAATACCCAGTACTAGATTAAAGAATATAGATATAGTTTTAGCTGTCGCTCCAAGATATGTAGTCATATATGATGGCAATAAATATTTAAAGGCATGTAAAACTGTTTCGTCAATACGTGGATTAGTATGGGAAAATAGGGTTATGCATATATCATCTCTAATAAAACCATTTAAAATCTTTAAAACAAATCCTCTGAGAAAAGAAGATTTAGATAATCTAAATAGATTGTCTACGTCATTTAGCGATATAATAGATTTTATCGAAGAAAGAATTGAGGAATAAATTTATAAAAAACCCTTCTCTAACGCCATTCTATAAGTTAATGTGATTGTTTTAGGATGATTAGCCATTCTTAAATCAAGTCTTCCTATAGAAGTATTTTTAGGAAAACTTCTAATCCTATCAGGATCTTTAAGTGCAAGCATATAAATATTTTTTAAAGCATCAATATATTTATCGATCCCTCTCTTGGACTCCGTCTCCGTAAACTCTATCATTAATGCTTCATCAACTATAGTTGGAAAGTATATTGTAGGTGCATGTAAACCTTTGTTTAATAGAGCCTTAGCAACGTCTTCGGCACTTATACCAGTCTTCCTTAACATAGGTTTAGTTGAAATAACTACCTCATGCTTCCTATATCCCTCACCATATGGTATTGAATATCCCCCAATTTCTCTAATTTTAGATATAAAATAGTTTGTATTCAATACAGCTATTTCACAAGCCCTTTTTAATCCGATTCCGCCCATCATTAATATATATATAAATGCCTTAACCAATGGAATAATATTTCCATAAAATATCCTTACTTTCCCAATACTTTTAGGTATAGAATAGTCTAAATAGTATTTCCCGTTCTTCCTTTTATTAACTATAGGTTTGGGGAGAAAATCTCTTAAAAAACTTTTTACAGCAATTCCCCCAGCTCCAGGACCTCCACCACCATGTGGAGCTGCAAAAGTCTTATGGAAATTTATATGAACTATATCGAATCCCATGTCACCAGGTCTAACCCAACCCATAATACCATTTAGATTTGCACCATCATAATATAATAGTCCTCCAGCCTCATGAACTATTTCAGCTATATCCAAAATATCCTTTTCAAACAATCCTAGGGTATTTGGATTTGTAAGCATTATCCCAGCAGTCCTTCTAGATACAGCCATCTTTAAAGCCTCAATATCTATATTTCCATTAGAATTTGTAGGTATTCTAACAATTTTGAAACCTGCCATAGCTGCACTTGCAGGATTTGTTCCATGAGCAGAATCAGGTATTAATATCTCATTCCTATCAAAATCTTTTCTATCGATATGATATGCTCTTATAATTAGTACTCCAGTTAATTCTCCATGAGCTCCAGCAGCAGGTTGAAGAGATATATAATCCATTCCAGTTATCTCACAAACCCATTTCCCAAGCATATATAGTATTTCTAAAATACCTTGCACATCACCTATATCTTGGTATGGATGAATCATTGAAATCTTATCACTAGCACATATCTTCTCACTAATCTTTGGATTATATTTCATCGTACATGATCCAAGCGGATATATGTTTGTATCAACACTAAAATTCATTTGAGAAAGCCTTATAAAATGTCTAACAACCTCCGGTTCAGATACCTGGGGAAGCTTTAACTCATTTCTTAACATATCTTTAGGAATAATTTTCTCTAAATCACCTACCCTCCTCTTAATCTCATCCTCGATTTCTGGTAAAGATATACCTATCTTCCCCTTAGAATCATATCTATATATTAATGGTTCGCTCCATTTAGCTTGTCTAAACATTATATCACCTCAGATATTTTTTCTATAAGAAAATCTATATCATCCTTAGAGTGTATCTCCGTAAAACAATATAGAGCTGCTTCACCAAACTCCGGAAAATCATTTTTTAGTGACAGCCCTGGTTGAATCCCATTTTTCCTCAAATATTTATGCACTCTATCTATACTTGAATCCCTATACTTTACTATAAATTCCTTGAAGTGTACAGCCTTTGAGAACGGTATTTCTATTCCATTGAGTTCTTCAAACCTCTTTAAAGCATAGTTACACTTATAAAAAATATTTTCGCTAATCTTCCTCAAACCGTTTCTACCTAGTAGAGATAGATATATTGCAGCTGTAATTGCACATAAAGATTCATTTGTACATATATTTGATGTAGCCCTCTCTCTACGAATATGCTGTTCTCTAGTCTGTAAAACCATAGTATATCCTACATCCCTTCCATCCAATGTCTTTGTCATACCGATTAATCTTCCGGGAAGCTGTCTCAACATCTTTTCATCATACTTTATAGCAAAAATGCCTAATAGCGGGCCACCATAATTTAATCCTAATCCCAATGGCTGTCCTTCGCCTACAACTATATCCGCACCATATTTTCCGGGTGGACGTAAAATACCTAGACTTATTGGATCAACACCTACAATGAAAAATGAATTGTTTTCATGTACCATTTTAGATATTTCATCAACCTGGGTTTCAATAAATCCTAGGAAAGAAGGATTCTCTATATATACTCCACTAGTATTTTCATCTATTTTATCTTCAAGATCATTTAAATCAATTACACCATTTACGGCATCATATTTTATCTTAATCATCTTCATCCTCCATGGAGCTGTAATTGTCTTCACGACCTCCAAATGTCTTGGATTCATTGTAGAGGGTATGAGAAACTTCTTTCTCTTATTCAATCTATATGTCATTAAAAATGCCTCAGCAATAGCTGTAGACCAGTCATATAGAGACGCATTAACTATATCCATTTCTAATAAATCTGACATTAAACTCTGATATTCGAATAGTGCCTGTAAGACTCCTTGTGAGGCTTCAGGCTGATATGGTGTATAGCTTGTATAAAATTCACTCCTACCTATAATTTCTTTAACAACGGCTGGAACATAGTGTGGCCAAATCCCCCCACCAACAAAGCATCTTAAGTCATATATTGATTTATTTTTAGAGAGAATTCTATGCACATATTTATATACCTCTATTTCAGAAAAAGGCTTATTTAAACCGACCTTTAAAATTCTTTTCAAAACAATTTTTCTCGGAATATCATTAAAAAGTTCTTTAACATCTTTTATACCAATAGCTTTAAACATATCTCTAAGATCTTTTTCGGAAAGATTTGGTATCCAGGGATGAGAGTCCATATTTACACCAATATTTATCTGAAAATTTAAATCTAATATCAATTATCATTAAACTTATATTTTATTTTACAGAAATGAAAAATGGGAAAATGTATAGTAATATCATTTATTTTAAGAAAATAGGATCTACGATGGATATAGCTAAAGAATATGCTAGGAAGGGCTATCCAGAATGGACTATAATTGTAGCCGAAGAACAAACTTCTGGAAGAGGCAGAATGAATAGGAAATGGGTTTCACCTAAAGGTGGACTCTGGTTTTCAATTATATTAAGACCTAGATTTGAACCAAAATATGTTATTCATACTGGACTGATTATAGCATTATCTATCACAGAAGTATTAATTGAGAAATATAATTTAGATGCAAAGGTTAAATGGCCAAATGATGTATATATAGATAATGTTGGAAAGATTGCTGGGATACTCATCGAATCAAGCATAACTGGATTTAAAATCGATTTTATAATTGCTGGAATAGGATTAAATACAAATGTTGATAAAAAACATTTAGAAGATTTAAAGGCTACATCACTTCTAGAACTACTTGGAAAAAGGGTGGATAATAAAAATATCCTTAGATATATAATCGACAGAATAAAATTATACTATTCCCTAATTCCAGAAGGTCTTCCACTAATTATTGGTAGATATAATAATGTTCTGCTTAATAGGGGTGAAATTATTAGGCTTAAAACGCCTGAGGGCGAAGTAAAAGGGATATTGAGAGAAATAGATAGTAATGCTGGAATAGTATTGATGAATAGAAATGGAAATATAGTTAGATATGATGTAAGTAAAGTTATTAGAGCAGAATTCATTTAATTTTTACAAGTAAATGGTTTGTTTTAACGAAGTCTCCTTCTTTCACCATAATCTTTTCAACGACTCCATTAAGATGAGACGTTATTTCAACCTGAGTCTTCATCGATTCTAAAATAACTATAACATCACCTTTCTGAACTCTATCTCCCTCTCTCACCTTTATAGATAAGATTCTACCACTCATCGGTGACAATATAGACCTTTTATCTAAAACTCTTTTTATAGAAATAGTTTCCCCGATCTCCTCTCGTCGAAAAACCTTAGCACCAGATAAAAAATCCAGAAAATTTTTATCCGAGAGTGAACTACCAATCTCAACTTCAACTTCATAGACCTCTCCCTCAATGGTTATTCTAAACCTTTTCTTCAAAACCTTCCCCTTAAAACATCCATTCTAGATGCCACTCTCCACGAATTAATTTTAAATGACTTAACAACTTTATGTCTTCTAGATCTATATCTTTTTTTCGATAATTCATACATATATGCTGCCATAATTGCGACTAATATTTTTTTATCAACCATAATATACCCTCACACAGGCATTATTCCATGTTTTCTAGGAGGCCTAGACGATATCTCTCTCTTCGATAAAAGATACTCTAATGTCTTTATTAATATGGGTCTAGTCTCGCTTGGAACTATTATTGAATCAATATATCCTAGAGCCGCAACTATATATGGCTTTGTAATCCTCTCTCTATACTCCTTAACAAATTTAGCGATAAGCTCCTGCGGATTATCGGCCTTCTTTAACTCTCTCTTATAAATTATCTCGATGGCGCCCTCAGGACCCATTACAGCTATTTCAGCTGTAGGCCATGCATATACCGCATCAGCGCCTAGATGGCGACTTCCAAGAGCTATATATGCTCCTCCATATGCTTTTCTAACAATAATAGTTATCTTAGGTACAGTTGCTTCAGAATATGCATATATTATTTTTGCTCCATGTCTTATTACTCCACCATGTTCTTGAGATGTACCTGGAAGAAAACCTGGAACATCCATAAAAGTTATTATAGGTATATTGAACGCGTCACAAAATCTTACGAATCTTGAGATCTTATCCGACGAATTTATATCTAGACTCCCAGCATAAACCATTGGTTGATTTGCAACTATCCCTACAACATGTCCATTAAGTCTACCAAATCCTATAATAGCATTTGGCGCATAAAATTTATGTACTTCAAAGAAACTATTCTTGTCGACAATCAGGTTAATTAACTCCCTCATATCATATGGTATCTGCGGTTCTGATGGGACTATCTCATCAAGTTTTGATTCCATTCTATCAGGCTCATCATCACTTTTAATGTATGGTGGGTCTTCCATATTATTTGAAGGAAGATAGCTTAAAAGTCTCCGAATAATATTGAAACACTCATCCTCGTTTTCAGCTATAAAGTGAGCCATACCGCTAACCTTTGCATGAACCTCTGCACCACCAAGTTCTTGAAATGATACCTCCTCTCCAATAGCCGCCTTAACGACTTTAGGTCCTGTAATAAACATAAAACTTGTATTTTTAACCATACATATAAAATCGGCTAAAGCTGGAGAATATACTGCTCCACCGGCACATGGACCCATTATGGCTGATATTTGAGGAACAACGCCAGACGCCATCACATTCTGATAAAATATGTCTCCATATCCCTTTAGTGAAGCAACTCCTTCTTGAATCCTAGCTCCACCAGAATCATTTAAACCTATTATAGGTATACCTAACTTTATAGCCATTTCTATAGCTCTAGCTATCTTACTTGCATGCATTTCCCCTACACTTCCACCCATAAATGTAAAGTCTTGTGCATATATCATCACAGGTCGTCCATCAATTTTACCATATCCCGTCACTACCCCGTCTCCGAAAGCCTTTCTCTCCTCCATTCCAAACTCTTTAGCCCTATGAAGTACAAACATTCCCGTCTCTATAAAGCTATCTGGATCCAGTAATTTCTCCAGTCTCTCCCTTGCAGTAAACTTACCAGCCTTATGTTGTTTCTCAATCCTATCCAATCCTCCTCCAAGTAATGCCTTCTTTCTCATTTCATCTAACTCAACTATCTCTTTGCGCACTACATTCACCAATGAATAATTGTCTAAATATTTACTAAGCCATCTGGCTAAAATATATTAGTATAGTTATAAGATTGGAGAAAATGATGTAAAAGTTTATCGGAATAATTATCATAAAATCTTAGTTTAGAATTTTGTTAAATCTTTACTCCAAAAGTCTTCCAGGACCATTTAATATTTAAAATCCATATATATTAGCCCATCACATATTATGAATGCCCTCAAGTCTTCCATAATATTTATATTGAATGTTTTTATAATTTATACTAGTGTTTTTCGAGGATGATTGAATGTCTAAAAATAAGCCGAGTACGGCTGAAAAGAACAAGATTCTTGAACATGTACTAATGATTTCTCAGAAACTTGTAAGCGAAAGCAAGTCTTCAAAGATTTCTGTGAAACTTAGAACTTTATTAAGATATGCATATATCTCTTATCAGAGGCAGACATTTGACTTAAGTACTATCAGAGGCCTTGTACCACGACTTAGACCGCCCTCCTCACTTGCAAACCAATATTTCTATAGAGATATAGAGGCATTACTTAAGAAAAGATTTCATGTAGATATACATTACAAACGAAACTTTAGATATGTTACATTCTACAAGACATAAAATACCTTAACTTATTCTTTTTTTATCATATAGATACCATTTATCTATCTTATATTCCTCTAGTATTTTGGCAATCAAAAACACACATCTACCTACATTATATGCGTCCATCAATCTATCCAAATTATTTTCAACATCATCCCTTCTATTTATATAAGCTAATGCCCAGGGAGGAATAATCATACCCATAGAATTTAAGGTTACATATAGATTTGCGATGACCTCAATTACACCCGAATCATCGCCCACAGCTATTACACCTGCAACCTTACCTTCAAGCCAACTTTTATCCTCGATATTAATCATGTTTTCAAGTGCTGTAAGTCTATCAATCATATTTTTCAAATGCCCAGATAAATTATACCAATAAACTGGAGTTGCAATTATAATTCCATTTGAATCTAAAATCTTATCATATATTATTTTCATGTCATCATTAATTATACATGGATATCTACATTCCAATATATTTTCGCTGACACATCCCCTACAAGGCTCTATCCTATATTCATATATATTAATCAACTCTGTTTCACCACCCATATCCTTAACAGCTTTCAATGCAAGAGAAAGCATTTTAAATGTATTTCCATATTTCCTCGGAGAACCATTTATGCCTAAAATCTTAATCACGGTATCCACCGTAAAGGAATTTAGAAATGGAATATAGTAAAGAATTATTCTGTTAAAATATATAATGTTTTCCCTTTACCCGGTTTTTTTGGGGGAATAATCTCTATCTTACCCTCTCTTCCAAGCCATCCAAGTGCCGCATATACGTCGGTTAACTTTAACCCAGTTTTATTTGCAATATCTCTAGCAGACAATGGTCCACTATTCTTCAAAATTTTCCAAACCTTTCCTGCATTTATGCCAAATACCTCCTCTGGCTTCAAATATTACACCGATATAATTATATAACATAATTATATAAATCTTTTTAAATATTTAGTAAATAAAATATCTGAAATTTATATTAAATATTAAATTTAATATATTAAGAAAAACTAAATAGTCAATAAACCTATATTTTAACTATATGTCAGTTTTATATCACTATTACTCTGAAAACATGATATTAAGGATAAACATTGGTGTAGAGGAGATAGATAAACTATATATTCATGAAGAAATAGTTGAAGAAATTCTTGGGAAACTTGTTAAAGCATTTTCAAAAACATCTCTTCAAATGCATCCAATAATCGTTGATGAAAATACAAATGTAATTTTAGATGGAATGCATAGATGGAGTGCATTGAAAAATCTTGGATACAAGTATATTGTATGTGCATTCATAGACTATCATAACCCCCTCATAAAAGTTAAAAACTGGTATAGAATATATCAAAGCATTAGTAGCGGAAAAATCTTAAATATAAAATCTTTACTAAAATCATTTGATATAGTATATGGTGAAGAAAAACCAGATTTTAGTGATAAGAGATTGGTATCTGCAATATATGTTAAAGGCAGATATATGAAGATATATTCTAATAAACCTATGTCGTCTCCAAATGCATATAAAGTAGTCTCGTTCATCGATGAATATGTTTTAAAAAGTGGGGGTAGAATAAAGTATGTTCCAAGTGGACAGAGAGATTGGAATGAGGAGATAGTGTTAGTTACACCATCGATAAGTAAAAATGATGTAATTCGATCAGCTTTAAGTAGAAACATTTATCCACCAAAATCCACCAGACATATTATTCCGATAAGACCATTATACCTAAATATTCCCCTAAAATTTCTTTCAAAAAATTTTAGGGGAAATAAAAGGCTTAGAAATAAGTTTTTGAATAAATTCCTATATCATAAAGATGTATATAGTGTTTTAGGCAAAACATATATAGATAGATTTTACGAGGAAGACTATCTATATCTATATTTTTAACATTAAATTAAATATTTATGAAATAAGTTTAACTGTAATTTGAATCTATATTAGAAACTCTTTATTTCAATAAATATAAGATAGCTAAAAGTTATGCAGGTAGACTACATAAAGGATCTCATCTACAATAGAAAGATGCTTAGAAAAATTTATTATTTTAGTTTTACTCCACAATATGGGCATGTAGATTCTACTCCAGTTATAGTTTGTCCACAATTATAGCAAATTAACGTAAATTTCATAATAGCATGTATTGGGCCAATTTTCTCAACAATTTTTTTGAGATCTTTAGCATAATTTAGTCTTATGAAAAGTAGTGTAGCTAAAAGCGATGGATAAAATGTAAATATCAAGAATGCTGTAAAGAATCCTATTGCTGTATAAATATCCGTTGTAATTGTCATTTTACTAAATGATAGTAGGAAACCTAAAATTGCTCCAAAACTTATAAATTCCTCAATATAAGGGTAGATTCCAAGCTTCTTTACTTCATCTTCATAATAATAAAAAATTCCTGATTCCTCTATAAGAGATTTAGACATAATAAAAAATATAGCTGGCAAGATAATTAAGGTATATAAAGTTAATTGAACCATGCCTTCCTCAGTTTCCAATGAAAAATTAAGTATTTCGGCTATCAGAGTTCCGACAGAGAAAACAAAAAGTGCTGGAAGAAAAGCTAAATACAATATTTGTTTTGGCTTAAGCTTAGCTTCTGGATTTAAGCTATAGAAAAGCAATCCTCTTTTTAATCTACGTGGAATTAATAGATGTGTAGTTTTTGAAACTAGAAAATGCCATGAAATCCACGAAATAAGACCGATAATTGTAGTTAATGGAAATAGAAGTATTGGAGAAAGTAGGATAACAATTATTGCGCAGAATATAAGTATAATATAAGGTAAAAATTTTTTCATGATTATATTTATCTGAACTATATATTAAATATTTTTCAACATATACTTGATATTTAGCCTCAATGTAATTTTACGGCGTTTAATTTACATTGCATATATCATATTTCCTACTAAAATAATGTAATAAATTTCAATACTATAAGCTTAGTGGAAAAGAGAAACATATTAAACTTATGGCCAAATCAAGATCATTTAATAATTTTTAGCTGTATTTTGCTGATGCTTGTATCGGAGACAATATTCGCTATGTGGCATGGAATTAATTTAAGCATTGAAGTGGTTTGGAGATATCCAATATATTTCTAAGAGAATTGATCGAGTCTATTTCATTATGATTCTTTAGGCTATAAATCGGATAAATCTATGAAGACTTTTAGCCTAAATAGAGTATTACACAGCATTGAGCATGGAAAGGGCTATGCAACCAACATATGTATGAGCTAAAATATATAGAGGGCAAGCATTAAGAGCCTAACGATATGCCGAATAGAGACGTATGATGAGTCATCGAAAATTTCACAACCCCCTCCCCCTGTAACCTAGGATCTCCAACATTTATATACAACTCTATAGAAGATAATTATAGATGAACCACACAACCATAGGATTGTGTGGAGACGCCAGACGACAAAAGATGAGTGGATGAAAGCAACCCCAATCCAAGGCCACATAGATTAAAAATGCTTACTAAGTGTGAGAGGGGAAAGGCACCTCCCCAACAAACCAAAACAAAATAATATATTTCTTTACCCTCTCCCCAAATACCCCTCCATCTATGAAATTTATTTGAGGGAGACGGGGTTTTGGGGGGACAAG